>OGZV01001700.1_pt1 | contig 19365 bp, 8 predicted proteins | sample 1576861 | NCBI WGS metagenome assembly OGZV01 (sample SAMEA3541501, study PRJEB24748) | human gut metagenome | biome: human gut; feature: human-associated habitat; material: faeces | place: China | collected 2012
ACCTTTCAAAGGCTACACGAAGAATCAGCTTGCGTTCTCCGTAGTATGCCAGAAACTCTTCTCCATCCGTATTATTCAATAAATCATAAAATTTTCTCCGGCTCAAAACAAAATATTCAATTGCCTCAGAAGGATTTAAAATATCCTTTTCTGCTAAATCTGGTCTTGCCATAAAGCACTTCCTTTCTGCCAAAAGTTGCTGTTTTCAAGGGTTTTCAGGGTCATTCTATGTTCGCTCTTATGCCCTGTAATAGCAACTACCTTTGGCAGATAAAAGGAACTATATTTCTGAAGAATTAAGGATAAATTCTTCAAACTTCTGGCGGATGATCAGGAATCTGTTTCCACAGTACACCGCCACTGTTCCAAGGTTATCCTCTGCAATTCTTCTCAGTTTCTTTATACCAATATTAAAATAAGCTGCTGCCCCTTGATGGTGAGCATATACTTCTCACTAGCAGGAAGCGCTTCATTGCTTTCTGCATTCATAGTATCTCTCCTTCCGACAAGGTGGTCACACAGCTGACTCCTTTGTACTATTTTTTCTTTTTTGTCATTTTCACTCTGATTCTGTGATATTTCGTAGATTTTGTTGCGTCCGTCTCTTCAATGGTCGTTTCTCTGCTACCGCTCATGGCGGCTACCAGTCCCCGCAATAACAAAGGCTTGTTCATTTAGAACGGGATGAAATTGTCAAGGTACAAATCCGTTACATCATTTTGTGTAACTTTTTATTGTTTTCATGAATATTTTAAGCTATAATGTAACCGAAGTCCAAAAACTTACGGTAACGCTAACGGTTACGAATTAACGATTGGAATGAGGTATGATATGCCATTAAACTGGAATGATGAAACGATTCCATCAAAAGCAGATAAAACAACAGATATATTAGGATTTAAAGAAATCGGTGGTATCGGGCAACTGATTTACCACCCTTTTCGATTCAAGAAATATGAACTTGATATTGATAAAAGCGATGAATATTGTGCAACACCATTTTGCCGCCCCGGATATGAACCCATCTTTCCTAAAGAAGATTTTCTTTCCGGACAGGGACTGCTTACCAGCCTTTGCAATCTGGCAATGCAGATAAACAGCTTTGATAATAAAATTCCATATACACAGCTCATCATGGAATGGTGTACAAATAATATGCATCCATATAATATTGATTTCATTTATTCTGAATTGAATGAATCGTTTGATATAAATAGCTTCGATGCAGAAATGGTAGAAAAAGACGGAACATTCGAGATTAACAACTTCTTAGATGACCTCGGAAAATTATATAATGCAGTCATGTTTTATGTTGCTCTCGAAGGTATCTGTATTGCCGATGACGAAGCTGCATATGATTTATCCAAAGAAGGAAAATACTTTGAGGGCTACTCTTTCTTTGATAAATATAAGCATCCTATCGTTGCAATACCGGATGACTTAGATTATGGGGATGCAAAAGGAAACCTCATAGAAGAAATGCGAATTGATAATGAGTACATTAAAAATCATCCGGCAGAAAAACCTCCAACCGGAGAATTTGCTACTACACCATATGACGATTACGATGAATTGCGGAATGCTCTTATTGACATCATTCCGGAATTTACCATGAAATTAAAGGTAGATCCCCGCACTAACCGATTAGAATTTTCTACCGATATTGATTCCGTGTTTGATATTGCGTGGCTAACACTTGCAAGAATGCTTTCCGAAGACCCTGCACCAGAAGATAAAGGGAAATCAGATAATCGACCAGAAGGCATTATGATTCGTTGCCGGAACTGTGGTAAATTCATAATACGAAAGAGCAACCGACAGGAATTTTGCGATTCTGAGGATTGTCAGAAAGCTCGAAATGCCAGAAAACAAAAAGCATATAGAGAGCGAAAAGCCATTAAAAAGGCTCAAACTAGTAAGAAAAAAGCACATTAATTCATACTATTTGGCGTAAATACAAATAAAATATTGTATTTACTGTAAGCCAGTTATATGCAATTGTGTGCTATGATATTATATAAAATATGTTAAAAGACACCGGAATCCCCCCTATGCAATTTCGCGAAAAAACGTGTGTGAGGGGGCATCGGTCTTTTGAATGAAAAGTAACAGAGATAATACTCCCCCCTGGGGTAAAGGAGGAAATAAAAATGGATTACGCATGGCTTGAAAACGGAGAATATTGGATTCAAATTGAGGACATGAGAACATCAATCATGAGAGATGCTATTACAGCAAAAACTGAAGCTCAAACTGCAGAAGCATTTCAAAGACAGCTTTATTATTTTGTCAGATTACACACGGGTGTTGAACTTGATTTTAAACAAGAGACTCCTATAAAAGGAGGATTAACACACGATTTCGGTATATTAAAAAATAGAACATCCGGAAGAGGTCGACTAGATGCTGTCGTAAATAATCTTATTATCGAATACAAGAAACATTCAAAGCTCGAAAAAAAGAACGATCAAGATACCGCAACTAATCAGGTCAAGGACTATCTAAAAACTTTATTTACTAATGATGGAGTAAAATACAACGCAATTTTAACTGACGGAATTAAAATATCTTATTTTGGTTTCAATGGTGAAAAAATTGAATCTACTGCTTTTAAAAACATTGAAGCAAAGGACATTGATAGAATTATTCGTGCAATATTAACTAATAATTGCAAAAAATTTATTCCTGAAAATGTTTTAAAAGATTTTGCAGTAAACAGTGAAACAAATTCTATATCAAAAGAGCTTGCATGTGAACTTTATCAAAAACTTATAGTCAATCCAACTGACAAAACAAATATGCTTTTTTCCGAATGGGAAAGTCTTATGCATTTATCATTCGATGACAACGGAAAAGGAAATGATATAGAGAAAAGACGTTCTGAGCTCTCTCTGATTTTCAGAGATAATATTATTAACCCCGTAAAAGAATATAAGGCATTATTTGCACTTCAAACAGCTTATGCAATCATAGTAAAACTTATTGCATGCAAAGTAATAGATAAACTTGAATATGGTACTTCTACCAAGAACTACTCCGACTTAACAAAAGTCACAGCAACAGAATTGCAAAATTTTTTAGAGAAACTTGAAGATGGTTATGTCTATAGAAGTAGCAATATAATAAACCTATTAGAGGGCGACTTCTTCTCATGGTATTCTGCAAAAGAACAATGGGATACCGATTTGTGGGAAACTATCATTAAAATAATCACGTGTATTGACGAGTATTCAACGTTTTCTTTTGAAATAATATACGAACCAGTAGACATTTTCAAAGATTTATATATGAGCATCATGCCAAAAACCGTTCGACACTCAATGGGCGAATATTTTACCCCTGCATGGCTAGCTGATTATGTTGTATCCGAAGGATTAAAACTTCAACCAAATAAGGATTGGAAAGCAATCGATCCATGTTGTGGTTCTGGAACATTCATTATCGCACTAATTAAAAAGATAGTCGGAAATGTAAACTTATATGAGCTCTCCGAAGATCAAAAACAATCCATTACAAGAAAAATTCTTTCTAGAGTATATGGTATAGACATTAATCCGCTCTCTGTTCTATCTGCCAGAGTTGGATACTATCTAGCGCTTCGACCTTTTGGTGATATAAAAGACATAGAAATTCCTATTTATTTAGGAGATTCAGCCATTACACCAACGAGAGAAAACATTGAAGGTATTTCTTGCTATAAATATTCAATACGTAATAACAAAAAGTCCTTTGATGTAATATTACCTTCAAGATTCGTCGAACAAAAGAACTTTGGTAAAATAATGGCATCTTTACAAACTGCTGTGAAAACAAACAACGCTGAAATTCTTTATGAAATGATTGTTGGTCAACTATCCGATACCGAAAAAAATTCAAGGGATTTAATTACAGCTATTCAGTCAATGTCAAACGATTTAGTTGAACTTCATAAAAACAATTGGGATGGAATATGGATTAGAATCGCAACCAATTTCATGCTAATTGCTAGATTACAAGAATTTGATTTAATTGTTGGTAATCCACCATGGGTTAAATGGGAACATTTACCTTCAAATTATGCTTCCAAAATAAAAAAACTATGCAATATTAGGCACATTTTTTCCACAAGAGGACGCTTTGGTGGCACTCAGTTAAATATATGTGCACTCATTTCTAATGTAACTGCTACCAATTGGCTAACAAATACAGGTGTGCTCGCATTTCTAATGCCAGACAGTATTATGTCCCAAAATTCATACGAGGAATTTAGATATTTCTATCTTGATTATGAAGCAAAGGAAAGATTATTTCTGCAGAAGATAGATAAATGGGAAAAACCACTTAAACCCTTTACTTGTGAAGATATTGTTGTATCACAAGATTTCAACACATACTATTATTCAAGGAAAGAAGTAGATTATAAAAAAGGCATTGATGTTACAACAATCTCTCGTACAAAAGGCATTCCAGATATTGTACTAAATAAAGAGACTTCCTTTGCCAAAGTAAAAAAACATCTTATCTTTGGCAAGAAAATCGCTGCTCAAATGTCTGATGCAACATCAGCATTTTCATATCTATCTGATGTACACGATTTTAGGAAAATAATAGGTGATTCAGCATATGAATACAGAACTGGAGTAGAATTTACACCTCAAGAATTATATATGCTTATAGGTATGGGGAAGTCTAGCACATCATCACACTATAGATTTATGAACAAAAAATTTACCCGTTCAAAGTATATTGTAGATGATATGCCCAAAAATGGTTGGGAACTCCCTACAGACCACATATATCCTATTGTGACAGGTCCTTCCTTGACACCATTTAGATGCAACTTGGAAAATGAATATTGTATACTTCCATACTCAGAGAATAAAACTAATGCGCCAATTGGTATATCTGAATTAATGACTTCAAATCCAGAATTATTTGAGTATCTTTTAAACCATCAAAACTTGATTGATAACCAATCTGATAAAAGTAAGGTAATGCGTCGTGGCGAAGAATTTTACGCTCTATCAAAAATAGGACCATATACTTTTTCAAAATATCTTGTTGCAGCACGTGATAACACCAAGTTTTGTGCTACTGTTATTGAGCCCCAAAACACACCATGGGGTGAAACAAAGCAATCAATTTGTGTCAAACACACCATGATAATCGGTCGAACAGTTGCAGGAAGATTCATAGAAAAAGATGAAGCGTATTATATTGCCGGTATTCTCAATAGTAATATTGTAATCCAATACATGCAAAGTACCTTTAAAAGCAATGGCTATAGTTTGAAAAAATCACATTTCTACTTACCTGAATTTGATCAAACAAATCCTTTGCACAAAGAAATTTGCAAATTAGCCAAAAAAGCTTCTAAACTAACAGACCAAGCAAAAATTGCTATAATTCAAAGTAAACTCTCAGATGTATACTTAAATCTATGTTCTTCTAGGTAAAATCGTAAAAGCCACAATCCCGGTAGTCTCCCTACCAAAGATTGTGGCTTTTTATGTTCAATTTTTTGTATGTGTGCCATCGCTTAGTAGTCAATTACTACTAAGAACATCTCCCAATTTCTCCCTCTATTCTGCCGTATCCCCCATGAGCCTTAGTAGTCGAAACCGTAGTAATTCCAAGGCTTTCCGCCATATTCTGCCATGTATTGCTCCAGTCTGCTAAGGTATACATTATCATAAAACTGGAGTGCCGTGGCAGATGAAAAGTACTTTAATCATTATTTTATTTCTCCTTATTTTGCCCCGGAATACCCTGTTTTGCGAGGGGTTCCGGGGTTTGTAAAATGTGTGTATTGGCTGACATCTTGGCAAAATAGGGCAAGATGGAGCAAGTTGTGATGGGCTGTTAGTAGTAAAGTTGGTAGTAAAATGAGAGATATTTACTACTAGGAATTTTTATATTTCAACAGGAACATATTCTCTAAATATATCACGCAACTCCTCAGAAGCACTATCTTTAGACTCAAGCAGCCTTATTACATATTCAATGTAATATTGCTTTTTCCAACCAAACACATTTGGTAAATTAGTAGATGGTAAAAGTCCTTTATTATTTATCACCTTCAAGGCTGCAAGGTAATCTTTGTCATCAATAATTTTTTGTAATTCTTCTCTCACTTTATTATATTCTTCTTGTGGATTCAAAATATCTACCACCCCATCTAAAGATGCTTTATACTCTTCTATCGTACTTGTTGGTTGATTGCAAATATTATTAATCGTATTTTGACATCTTTTCTTTGCGAATAGTAATGATTGCTCCTCTAAATGTTCCTGCAAAAATTCAATTGTTTTTGCTTTTGTTTGTTCCAATAAATCATCCACATTTTCAATATTTTGTTTTTTTGCAACTAATTCAATAACTTTGGGAATCAAGAACAAGTTTTCTATCTCTGAAACTAATGGAACATATATTTTTTCTTTTAGCAGAGAGCCTATTTCTTCTTCCGTTCTTCTATCCCTGTCAACAATACCTTTTATTGTCTTATAATGAAGCATCGGTAACTTGTTGTATGCTTTTGTAGCTTGTATAACAGATGCACATCCTTCTAATGGCATAATACTATACTTTGGAAATAGTCTAGAATATAATTTTCTATCAATACTTTTATCCTGTGTTCCTTCTACAAATAAAACCCCTTGTCTATTGCCCAATATTTCAAGTAACAAATCATCTGAAAACTCATTTGAATCTAACAATGCATAATCCCACTTCTGTTTGTCAATCATATTTTTTATCCAAACAATCTGTGTATTATTTCTAGTTCTCGCAAAATCCAAATTATGTGTTATATATAAATATACACAATCCTGTCTCGCAGACTCTATCTCATTCCAAAGCCTTTCTAATATTGAATTATGCAAATGGTTCTCTGGTTCATCTATAATAATTAAAGAATTTTCCTCTGCCGAAACCACCTCTGCAATAAAATGAAATATGGCTCTTTCACCATCACTCATCAAATTTCCGTTGTATGTTTCTGAAATTCCCTCTATACTCTCAACTTCAATTTTACCAGCACATATTTTCAATTTTCTATGTGTTATTACTTTTTCCCATATCTTCTTAATCTTTTCTAATTTTGTTTCGTTATCAAACTCCTGATCACCATCTTTATGCTTCTCTCGATATTCAATACTTTTTTCAAAGTTTTCTGTCATAAGTAACTCCATAAGTGGCCGATAGTCATCTAACATATGAATTTCTGGCTCATTCCCCCATCTACTACTTTTCTTTCCATATCTTTTTAGCCAATCTCTATTATCATTTGTAGTTCCATACAAAAATTTATCTTCTGCTTTCTTTAATTCAGTTGGACTCACATATTCTGGCATATTAAGAGATTTTTGTGCAGAGATTCTATGTATATTTAATTCAGGATTATTCTCATCAATCCATACACTCATTCTAGTTTTTCCAGCTCCATTAGCTCCTAATAACACAATTGACTGTTTATCTTCAATGTAACATTCTTTATCATCAACATTGGGTATTCTAATTTTCATAATTATTCCTCCATCTCATAATAAAGTAATTAAAAAAGCTTTCGTCCTAAAAAGGACGAAAGCCAATGTTCCGTGTTACCACCTTTATTTACAGCCTGCTTACGCAAAACTGCCTCTGTGGGTATCTGTCAATACCTCTGTGCTGTAACGTGCACAATCCCGTCACCACCTACTACATCTGCCATCTGCAAATGTATTCAATGGGAAGCTCAAAGATGTATTCACAGTATACTCATCATGCACCTCTCATCTGCCGGTTACTTTCTGTATGCCTCTGTGTACTGCTATTTCTTCTTATCACAGCCTGTGTTCTTTATATTATTATGATCATAATGACCACAAGAATAAGGTCATTATATGCATAAAAAATTGATTTGTCAACTCATAAAATTTATCATTTTATACGGTTTTGAATTTCAATATCCAGCTGTTTCTCATACGCTTTAACATTGATCGTACTGTTATACATATCCACATAATGATCCCATGCTGCATCAAATTCGTCCGGCGATGTCATGATAAGTTTCGGCAGCCATTCTTTTTTGAGAAGTTTCATATCTTCTTTGGCTTTTCCATATTCCGTATCCATTCCCCAGTCTTCTGCACTAGGATAGATCGGATACCATGGATCACCTTCTCTTTCTTCTCCTAAAAAGTCTGACCATATCTGATAACCATAAGCATCTAAGACCTTCTTATCATATGCTGATAAGGACGCATAATATTCACCCGGCTGTTCTCTCGGAAGTACGGTATTGATTCCATCCGGAAGCATTCCCTCGTACGTTGGAAAGTATTCATATGTACAACTGTTCTGCTTGAGATAATCATCATTGTCCCAGTTATCCCGCTGCTCTTTGGTGCGGTAAAATACACCATTTTCACCCACTTCGTAATCTCTGCCTTCTTCTCCCCAGTAGCGGAGTTTCATCACTTCGTCCGAAAGCAGATCGTTTAAGAACTGTAAGGCACCCTCTACGTCCTGACAGGAAGTAGAGATTCCGATTCCCTCCCCTGTCTGCAAGTTGTATTCTATACAGTTATAATCAGGCTTGATATCTTCTGATGCGGTAATTGGGAATGGCACATAAGTATATTCCTCTTTTCCATTTGCATACAGGCTGTTTTGTGCACTCTGGATCTCCCAATATTGATCTACCATGCCAAGTACATTTCCCTGCTTGATTTTTTCTATATACTGATCATAAGAGAGCATAAAGGTTTCCGGATCGATCACACCTTGTTCGTATATGCTGCTTAGTTTCTTATAGTACTGCTTTGCTTCCGGTATCGTATCATAGACTTTCGCTGTCTGCGTTTTTCGATCAATGACCGCACAGCCGTCATTTGGGTATCCGGCTAAAAACATCGGTGGATTTTCCAGACAGAAATACCGCCAGTCATCACATAAGATCTCAAATCCGATCGTATCTTCTCCGTCCGTCTTAGGATGTTCTTTCCGATAATCACAGATAAGATCAAAATAGTCATCAAGTGTCTGCAATTTAGGGTAACCTGCCCATTCCAGCACTCGTTTCTGTATCCAGAATGCCTCTCCCGATTTCATTACTTTCGTATCATGCCCACGGATCACCCCATAAGATGGAATAAAATAGATATGTCCGTCTTCTTTACGGTAGGATTCCCACTGTTCATCTGTCATATAATTTTTAAGATTCGGATAGTCATCTAAATAATCCTCAAGCGGAATAAATGCCCCTGCATCCAACAACTCCTTTGTAGCATCACTTCCCTGAATAAAATCAGGATATTCCCCCGATACGATCATACTTTTTACAAGATCAGATGGATTCTGCCCATCTAACCATGTTACTTCTGCTCTTGCTCCTGTAAGTTCGGCAATCTTATCTTCAATATAATTATCCGCTTCCATTTCACTTCCCGGAAAAGCCAGCGCTGCCGTAAAAACTTTGACTTCCTTCTGCTGCGAACTGACCATATGCCAGATACATCCCGTCGTGATAATGACTATGATCCACAATGCAATACCAATTTCCCTTCTCCTGTTCATATGCTAATTCCCCCTGCCAGACTTTTTAAACTTCATACGATACTGATTCGGTGTGATCCCATATACTTGTACAAATTTATTGATAAAATAATCTGCTTTGCCAAATCCGGTTTCTTCTGCAATACGATAGATCCTCGTATCTGTATCTTCTAATAATTCTTTTGCCTTCTCTAAACGAAGCTGGTTCAGATAATCCCGGAATACGATATGATACCGCTTTTTATATAGCTGTCCTAAGTAAACATTGTTGATATAAAACATTTCTCCTAAAGAACGCAGGCTGATCTTTTCCATATAATGTTCTTTGACATAAGCATCGATTTTATCTAAGATATTCCGGTTTTCCTGACTGCGTACCTGTGCAAAATAACCTGCATAATCTGCAAAAAAATCGGTAATTTCTTCCGGTCTGCCCATCATTACAAGATGATGGAAAGATTCATTGCCGATATATTCAAAAATCTCCTGCTGGTTCGTTTCATCATCAAATTCTTTTACCATTTCCATCAGACGGTATAAAATATGATAGATACTTGCACTGATCATTTCAAGATTCATCTCACTGTTTCTGATCCCGGCAAATACCTTCTGGGCTGCTGCCTCGATCTTTTCCCTGTCGTTTTCTCTTACAGCCGATAAAAGTGTATCAATATCACTTTCCGATATTTCAAATGATGTCTTTCTTCCTGCTGCATCTTCATAAAATACCTTATTCTTATCTTCACTCAACCCATAAAGACAACGGCTTACCCGCACTGACCGGAAAGACTTTCTGATATCCTCAAGCGAATTTTCCTGACTGCCTGCATATACCTGAAACGTCTGTGAAAAATGATGGCTCATCCGCCTTTGGAGTGCATCTAAAAATTCTGCCTCTGTCTGGTTATTTTTCTGATACATTTCCGGTATTAAAAGCAGTGCAGCTCCGCTTATTTCTTCTTCTGTTTCCATGATCGGTACTCCATGTCCGCAAAATTCTTTAAGGATCGCCTGTAAATAGGACACTATTTCCTGTTCCTCTGGTTTTAGCTGAGAATCTGCATCCATACATTCGATGCTGACATACTTCCACTGATTCGATGGAACCACATGGCTATATACGGTTTCTAAGTCATCTTCGGTATATTTTCCATGCACTACAGCTGAAACAGCAAAGAAATAATGCTCCTGTTCCTTTACCTGCATGATCTGATGTTCTTTGTTTAATTTATGGAGGATATCGGATAATTCTTCTTTCTGGATCGGTTTTAACATATAATTTTTTACCTGCATACGGATTGCCATTCTGGCATATTCAAAATCCGCATATCCGGTTAAAATTACAAACTGTATATTACGGTGCAGTTTTTCCTGTACATACTCGATCAGTTCAAGCCCTGTCATCTTCGGCATACGGATATCCACAAACACGACATCTACCTGACTTTCCTCTAAAATAGCAATGGCATCTACTCCATTTCCCGCTTCACCGATGATCTCATATCCATATTCTTCCCAGTCTACTAACTGCCTTAGCCCTTCTCTGATATACTGTTCATCGTCCACAAGTAAAACTTTTATCACATACATTCCCCCCATTTCTATCTGGTTTTATGACTGTTCTCTGTGATTTGGCATACGGATACAGATCTCCGTTCCCTCATCGATTTCACTGCTGATCTCAATCTGTACTTTATCCTGATAATATTGCCTTAATCTTAAAACGGTATTTGCGATCCCGATACTCTTTTTTGCCGTCTGGATATAACTGATATCGGTCTGTGATACGGTTTTCTGAAGCTTTTCTAATTGTTCTTCTTCCATACCGCTGCCGCTGTCAAGTATCTCAAAATACAGATCTTCTCCATCTTCTGAGGCAACCACTGTGATCTGCCCGCCATTGATACTCTGCTCAATTCCATGCACACAGGCATTTTCCACAAATATGATCAATACAAAACGTGGGATATAATACCTTCTGGCGGAATCCTGTATGCAAAGAGAAAATTCAAACCTGTCACCAAACCGGTACTTTTGAATTTCTAAATACCTCCGGACATTTTCACATTCTTCATCAACCGTTACAAAATCCTGACTCCACTGGATATTTTCCCTCATCAAAACAGCAAAATTTTCAAGGATCTTTGCCGTTTCCATCTCTTTTTTCAATACACTGTGCATTCTTATACTCTCTAGGGCATTAAAGATAAAATGCGGATTTAACTGGCTCTGTAAGGCATTTAATTCTGCCTGCTTTTTGGAAAGTTCAAGATTCTGCTGTTTCTCTTTATTTTTATATACCACTTCGATTAATTCCCGGATACGCATGATCATCAGATTATAACTGCGGATCATGCTGCCGACTTCATCGCTGCCTTCTTCACAGTGAATGACTTCATAAGTCCCTTCCTTGACCTGATCCATACAATGCTGTGTCAATGCAATCCTGTCATGTAAGGAATGATAAAATAAATACAAGACCACACATGGAAGAATCAGATTCATAATATATAAGAGTAATAATCCGTATCTCTGACTATTCAGGACTTCCGACAAACCATGATGATCCTCTGTCAGTACAAAGAAAAACTTTTTTCCATAAAATTCTAACTCTGTTTCTTTTTTGCATTCTTTGAGAAAAGAATCTGACCAATTCTTCATCTGTTTTTTCTGCGTATTTTTCTCTGTTGTAGAAAAAAGTATGGTATCATCCGTACAGATATAACAGTCTGCACTACCGCTTTCCATCTGGATCTTTTTTAACAGCTTATCATAATTAAAATCCATCATTACAAAATCATTGGTATTTCCTTCAATCTTACGAATCCAGACAAGATGTCTGCCCTTTCCGATATATCCACCGGATTTTTTACCATCTTCATAAAAACTGTATAACATGACCTGCTGGCTGCTGTTTTTAAATGCCTGATACCAGTCGGCATCTCCTACCGTATCACTCTTCACAAAATATGAACCATTTGTGATCGTCCGGTTATCTGTGCAGACTGTGATCCCATAGGCAGACTGCCCTGTATAATAATACTGGATGACATCTGCTCTCTGCAAGCGTGTATATGCACTATAATAATCTGATTCTGACTGATAATATGTTCCTAAGAAATTTTTGAGTCTTGCATCCCTGTGCAGATAATCTGCAATGGAAGTCTGCTCAGCTACTGCGTTCTGAAATTCATACACGATCGCATTTATACTGTTCTCTAATGTTTTCTGCTGCTCACTGTCACTTCGTTTTTTCATATTCCAGAAAATAAAGCTGTTTGTCGTGATCAACGGAACAAATACACATATGATGATCAGAATTGCAATCTTTTGCTTTAGCCCTATGTTGTCCATACTCATTCTGATTTTCTCCATGTCCGTTTCCTATTCCTTCCACTTTCCATGCACAATAAAATCATTTCTCTCATTATACCATAGATACAAGGATAAGTGTATGGAAATATAATAAACCGGATATAAGAAAAACCGGATATAAGAAAAACCGCGCAAAGGGTGAGCGCGGCTTTTCATTTTCAATTTGTCATTTATTTGACTTTGTAACTGGATGTCTTTGCTTTTTTCAGCATATTCTTGTAAGCCTTTGCTTTTCCCTTTAGAACTTTAAAGGTTGCTGATTTTTTAATTTTCTTAAACGCATTCTTTCCAATTTTCTTCAGATTTTTACCTTTTATTGTTACTTTTGAAAGTTTCTTATCACCATAGAAGGCATTTGCACCTATCTTAGTAACATTCTTTCCGATTGTTACTTTTGTCAGCTTCTTCTGCTTCTTAAATGCATTCTTTGAAATTTCTGTTACTTTAAACTTCATCTTCCGGTAAGTCACAGTTGCCGGGATCGTAATGCTCTTTAACTGCTTCTTAGAGCCGATAACGGTTACTGTTTTTACTTTTTTGCTGCAGGCTGTGACTTTATAGGTCAGTTTCTTTCCAATCGTAAAGGTCTTTCTTACATAACTCTGCATGGAATCCTTTGAAGGTGTCTGGGTATTACCATCTGTACCGCCATTTGTCGGTTTCTTGGTACTACCATCTGGTTTTTTGGTATCATCATCCTTTTTACCACCGTCTGAGATTGTTGCTTTTGCTGTATCGTATGCCTTGCTTAAGCTGTCAAATACGTTATCGATCTTACCCTGGTCTGCCTCTGCTTTTTCTAATAATGCTTTTGCTTCTGCAATTGCTTTTTCTAAATCTGTCTTTGCACTTCCTGTCAGACTGGAAAGTAATCTTTCTGCCTCTGCGATCTTACTGCTTAATGCTTCTGTATTGACCTGATATTCACCAAAGCTGTAATAATCAACATTCATCAGATTTTCTGCCTTACCTTTAAATACAAGGAATACATTGTGTGTATCTGTAATACGGTCAAGTTTACAACTGAATTCTTTAAATGTATCTTCACTTCCGGTTGCTTCTACATTTACCGTACCAACTAATGCTCCTTCCGGACTGTCCATATGGATCTCGATCTGTCCACCGGATTTTGAAGCTGCCTTTACTGTAAATTCTGCTGCACCTCTGTCACCAAATGCTGCCTGGGCAACAGATGTCCAGTCACCATCCTGAAGATCTGTGATCTGTCTGTTAAAGTCTTTGAATAATTTGCCTTCTTCTGCACAGTCCGCAATCTTAATACCTGCATTCCATGCAACTGTTTCAGCATCAATTCTCTCATAAGGATTGATCGTCTTTAACTGGCTGATACCTTCATAGGTTCCTGCAATCGGACGAATCGTTCCATCAGAATTCAATTCAATCGGATCAATATGTGTGGAACGATATCCTTTTGTCAATGTACCGGGTGCAAGTCCCTGTGCTTCTTCCTGTGCTTTTGATAAAGTCTGTGCATGGTATATGAAGTATGATTTTCCTTCATATACAAAGGTTGCATGATGGTTATTTCCACCTACACCAAACCAGATCTGTGGATTTTCAAATACTTCACCTGCATATTTAAATGGTCCCATCGGATTGTCACTTACCATATAGCAGATAGTTCCATATCCCGGATATCCATCTTTATGCGGGCTCATAAAGTTTGAACAATAACTGTAATAATATTTATCACCATATTTGAAAATACCGGAATCCTCGAACATACATGGAGCATCAATTTCTTTTGCCTCACCATCAATGCTGATCATATCTTCGCCAAGTTTTGCAACTCGTGCTGTTTTTGGATTGTTCTGCTGACCATTTGGTACACCACCGCCGAAGTAGATATATGCACTTCCATCATCATCTACAAGTACTGCCGGATCGAAGCACCATTCAACACCTTTACAACCCGGTGTTTCTTTTGTCAGTAATGCCTTTTTAATTGGGTCTTTCCATGGTCCAAGCGGAGTATCTGCTTCTAATACACCGATACCGGACGCATCATTTGCAAAGTATAAGAAGAACTTATCTTTTCCATCAATCTGTTTATAGGCGATCGCCGGTGCCCATGAGTGACTTGCCCATTTTGCTGCGCCGTCCTCTCCTGCTACCTTAATCTCTCCGTGATCTGTCCAGTTGACCATATCATCAGAAGATATGATACGCAATGTTTTAATATAACCAAAGGAGTTATTTAATACATTCCCATCTGCATCATATTCATAATCATCAGATGTCATGTATACATAAACTCTGCCATTATATACGATTGCATATGGATCAGCACCAAAATCAGTTGTTACAAGTGGATTGCTGTATCCTAATTTCTTAGCAAGTGCTTTTGTATTTAAATATTTTTCTTTGATATCTAAGCTGCAGGCTTTAACATCATATTCTACAGTACCTTTATCTGCAGTAATATAATCAGCGCTGACATTTACCGTTGTATCTTTATCTGCATAACCTGTCATTTTTAATGTTACAGTTGCAAATAATTTATCTGCTGCTTTAAAAGTAAGGTCTTTTCCTGCTGCCTGTAATACAAGATGACCATTTTTAAAGTTCCATGATGTTTCACCATTGATCGCATCACTGTTAAATGTAACATCTTTTACATCCATGCCTGATGGAATGGATAAGGATGCTTTTAAGTCTGTATGACCTTCTCCGGTCAGTTCATCCATTGTTACTTTTACTGTAGCCTCACTGTTGATCACACCATTTATTTCATCTGTTCCGCTTAAAGATGCTGCGTGGTCTTTTGCTTCCGGTGCATCTGTTCCTGTTAATTTATCTGTTACACGGAAGTAATCAAAATCTGCATAACCGCCTGTAGATTTTGTTGCATAGTTAAAGATTGCAAATTTACTTCCCATAAAATGTTTCAGTTCATAACTTAACTGCATCGGATCACCTAACTGTGTCCATGTGCTGCCATCAAAGCTGTAATAGAATGTGACTTTATCTCCACCTGCAAAGTTAAAATCTTCTTTCAGGTAAACGATATCTGATTTACAGTCCACACTTGCTGCAACTCTTGGCTTATCCGCATCTTCTGCCTGGTTATTATGTGCATCTACCATGACAAGTTTTGCAGCGGTACCCTCTTTTTTCACTGCAATATAACCATAGTTATAAGAGAATGCTGCAAGTCCTGCATAATCTCCATTTTTCATTCCGGAGATATCCATTTTGATCTTGCCGGAACAGGTCGGTCCAAATGTTCTCTGTGTCAGTGTATTTCTTGCATTTAATATACTTGTTGCTTTACTTCCTGTTGTCAGACGAAGCCAGCCTGCCCTGTCTGTCAACGACCAGTTATTGTTATTTGGATTGTGGTTCCACTGCCATACCAGATCAAGATTTGAACCATTATAATCGTGTTCTCCTGATTCAGCCGGTTCTTTATCTACAACCTTCTCTTTTACAGTGACATTATCCACATAAAAATCCATCAAATCATCTGTCTTAGTCGGTGACTGTGCCCAGCCTGTTTCAAAGAAAATATAGTTCTGGTTGGTGATCGCATCATCCGGCATTGTATATTCTCCTGTGATCTGTGTCCATTCACCTTTCTTTGCTGTTGCACTCTTGATTACTTTACGGTATGTATAATCTGGTCCATTCTGGATCGTCATATTAAAAGATTTGCTGTCAACAGCATCTTTTGCGTCATATTTTACCCATGCAGATACAACGTAGGTACTTCCCGCACTCAGTTTATTGCTGACATCCTGTGATGGTCCCTGTGCACATTTAGTTCTATTAGTAGCTGCAATATATTTACTTCCGTCCTGTGCACCCTTTGCATCATCTTTGATTTCGATCGTACCACCTTCAAATCCGGTCCAGTTTGCTTTTCCTTTTTCAAATGAACCATTCTTAACGATATTATCATCTTCTGTTGTCATGGAGAAATCATCGAGATAATATGCCATCTGGTCATTTTCTGCTGTTGGATTTTGTGTCCATGGTGTTTCAATAAAGATAAAATTCTTTGTTGGATCAAATGGGAAACTCTCACTCTTATCATGTACGGTATAAGTACCTTTAAATGTAGCCCATTTACCCTTTGTAGCATTGATTGTTACCAGATTTTCTCTCCAGTTATAATTATCACCATTCTGGATCGTCACCATAAATTTCTTTGTATCCGGTCCTGTCGTATATTTTAATTTACCGGATATAGTATATGTTTTACCAAACTCTAATTTTCCACTGATATCCTGACATGCACCCATTCCGGTTGTTAATCTGTTAGCAACAGAAAGACAATATTTACCGGATGCTCCTTCTTCTGCAACTGCTGTTAATACAGCATTTTTTTCATCCTTTGCATCTGGTTCCTGTGGTGTGGATCTCCATCCGGTAGTCTTTCCGGTTTCTACATCTCCATTTGTGATCAGTTCGATGAGATTATCATTTTCTTCTTCATACGGAAGATCCGATTTGTTATAAGTAACAGAAACATCATCTACATAAAAATCCATCAGATCATTCTCTGCAGTCGCTGAAGGTACCCATCCTGTTTCAAAAAACATGGTATTTTCTACAGAACTGAATGGATTACCTTCAGTAGATTTACCCGGTACATAATCACATTCGATTTCTGTCCATTTATCCTTCTCAACATCAACACCGCCTGCAACCTGTCTGTAATTCCATGCTGTACCATTCTGGAATGTGATGTTGAATTTTCTTGTAGCAGGTCCATTCTCATTATCATATTTGATCTTTGCTTTGATATGATATTTGACACCTTCTACGATCTTTCCTGTCAGATCATAGGCAAGACCGTTTCCTGTACCTTTTCTGTCTGTAATCTTGCCGTAGTGATTTCCACTTTTATCGGTTTCTGCACTAATCGTGCCACCTTCAAACGCTCTCCAGCCTTTTGTTCCGTCATCAAAACTGCCGTTTGCTACTAATTCTACAGTCTGATCTTCCGGTGTTTCAGCCGGATCTATCTTTGCGTCATCTGCTCCCGTAGCATCTATATCTGCTGACATCATAGCCATATGAGATTCTGCGCCCTCTTTCGCAGCATCGAATACTCTATGTTCTGCATCATTGTAAAATTCATCCGATTTTACCAGTGATTTGCTCTCACTTCCTTCTACCGGAAGTTCCATTTCAGCTTCTACTGTCTTGCCATCGCCGTCTTTACCAAGCATTGGCCAGCCGTCGATCCATGTACAATCAGTAAGAACCGGTGTACGTCCGATCGCACCATGATCCTGGAACATAAATCCGTACCATCTGCCATCTTCTGTATCGATCACACCACCTTGTGCGACACCTCCACTCGTTCCATTATTCGAAAAGTTTGCATTTAAAATCTCTTTCGTTTCCCATGTGCCGCCGATAAAGGATTTGCTTCTGTGACACACTTCAATTCTCGGCTTCCCACTCGGCCAGCAGATATTGAACACATAATAGTAACCATCCTTTTTCATCACATGTGTTCCTTCAAAAGATAAACCACCATCAAATTTACCCGCATCTGCTCCACTATGAGCTGAGAATAAAGTTCCGCGCTTTCCGCCCTCTTTTTCTCCGGAAAGATCTTCACTTAATTCTACATATTTGATCTCACCACTTCCATACACGATATAAGGCGTATCACCATCAAAGAATAATGCCATATCATGGTAGAAGTTTGCTAATTCTGTCTTTGTCCATGAACCATTTTCAATATCATCTGTGGTATAGATGTAAGCATGTCCTGTTGTATTCGAATTAAACGCAACATAATACTTGTTATTGTGGTACTGTAAGCTTGCTGCCCACTGTCCATTACCATACATGCTTTCACCATTTCTTAAGTTCATGGCATCTGTATCACCGAGAATGTCATATACATAATTGACGATCTCCCAGTTGACAAGATCTTTTGACTTCATGATCGGACATCCCGGTGAGAGATGCATTGTCGTACTTACCATGTAATAGGTGTCATTCACACGAATGATATCCATATCCGGTACATCCGCATAAATAACAGGATTGGAAAATTTTCCGCTTTCTACGGCAGTTGCTGATGTCTGCGCCATGCTACTTACCGGCAGCATTGTAATAGTCATTGCGGCTGCCATCATGGCTGCACATACCTTTTTCCATCTTTTCCATCCTAGATGTTTGTTTCTTTTCACATTAAAACCCCCGTTTCTTAAATAATATATGTTATTATCACATAATCTGTTTTGTCTAGCATCCATAAAAACTATATAATTTGTCAAAAAATTATTAAAAATATATTTTGTTTTTGGTAGATTTTTGCTATATTTGCAATACAACTATAATGAACCTTACCAAAAAATTGTTAAAAATATATTTTGTTTTTGGTAGATTTTTGCTATATTTGCAATACAACTATAATGAACCTTACCAAAAAATTGTTAAAAATATATTTTGTTTTTGGTAGATTTTTGCTATATTTGCAATACAACTATA
>OGZV01001738.1_pt1 | contig 18978 bp, 14 predicted proteins | sample 1576861 | NCBI WGS metagenome assembly OGZV01 (sample SAMEA3541501, study PRJEB24748) | human gut metagenome | biome: human gut; feature: human-associated habitat; material: faeces | place: China | collected 2012
GTTGTTGTCTTATTACCATGCATTTGGATAGTCTTCACTTCACCTTTTGATTTACCGTATTTATCGAGCATACCATAGAATTTTTCCATACCACCAAGGCGTTCTGCCAAAGCGTAGGCTGGTGTATTCTCTGAGTAAACTAGAGAATATTCCTGCATCTCTGGAATAGTCATTGAACCACCAAAAGCAGCAACATAATTATCATGTTCACCCTGATACTCATACTCAGTATTAGTAATATCAAAACGTTCAGTTAAAGAAAGTTTGCCCTTATTAACCTCATCCATGACCAGCATGTTTAGTGGCAATTTATAAGTTGATCCTGCAGTCATTGGCTGAGTATCATTCATAGAGAATTGCTCATTTGTCTTGGTATTTTTATATGAAAAGGCAATTTGGCTAGACTCAATACCTTGGTCAGCCATAAATGCTTCAACCACTTGGCTCAATGTCATGTTAGCATAATCATAATACAATCCATTACCATACATGGTATCTGCATCTGCTTCCATGACTGCTTGTTTAGCTTCGGCTGATTTATTAGTTGGAGTTACCTTTTCCTCTTTTTCTTTGTCTTCTTTTTTAGTGACTTTAGAATTAGAACCGAAGATATTTCCAAGGCTACCGGTGTTACTAGCTTGTTTACCACGTCCTGCTAAAGCAAGCATAGCAACAAATAAAAGAATTACCAAAACACCTAGGAAAGCTAAGATAAGATAAGCTTTTTTATCATCACGAGATGATTTTGATCTAGATTTCTTAGAGCGCTTACTTCTAAGTGCCAAAGTTTCAGTTTTTGCTTCTTTTTCCTTGTGCTCTACTGGTACTACTGTTTCCTCAGTTGCTTTCTGGTCTACTGATTTTTTAGAAGTCTTTTTAGTATCTTCTTTTACTTCTTTTTTGTTGCCTTTCTTGACATCTTTATTAGTGTCTTTTTGAAGGTCTTGTTTTAACGAATCTTTTTTCTTATCTTTAGTTTTTCGGCGATTTCCACTATACTTTTTGCTTGAATGTTTTTCCTTTTTTTTCATAACAATTATAGTTTAAGATATAATTCACTAAAAATCAAGGAGATTTTACAATCATATTACAAAAAAATCATCCCCAATAGTGAGGATAATTTTAAACTTATTTAGCTGCTGCATAAAGCTCAGCAACTTTATTCCAGTTAATGATTTCAAAGAAAGCTTTGATGTAGTTTGGACGTACGTTACGGTAGTTTAGGTAGTAAGCATGTTCCCAAACATCAAGTGCCAAGATTGGTTTCTTACCGTCTGAGATAGGAGTGTCTTGGTTAGCAGTTGAAACAACTTCAAGCTTACCTTCAGCGTTAACAACAAGCCATGCCCAACCTGAACCAAAACGAGTTGTTGCTGCCGCTGTGAAAGCTTCTTGGAAGGCTTCAAATGAGCCGAAAGCTTCGTTAATAGCAGCTGCTACTTCTGCAGTTGGTTCTTGTTTTTCAGGAGACAAGAGTTCCCAGAAAAGTGCGTGGTTAAGGTGTCCACCACCATTGTTAATAAGTGCTTGACGAATATCTGCTGGAATTTGTTCCACGTCAGCCAAAAGTGCTTCGAGATCTTCACCAATTTCTGGGTGTTTTTCAAGAGCAGCATTAGCATTTGCTACATAAGTTGCGTGGTGTTTGTCGTGGTGAAGAGTCATTGTTTCAGCATCAATGTATGGTTCCAATGCATCGTAAGCGTAAGGAAGGTCTGGAAGGATAATTGCCATAGTAAAGGTCCTCTTTTCATTTTTTCTTCATTTTACCGTAAAGTGGTAGAGCTTTCAAAAATTTTGCTTACAAAATCAAAGAAGACTCTAAATCTCTAGCGGTTTGATACGATTTTTAGAAGTGCTAAATCAAACAAGTAATCTTTATCTAAAGTTCCTGTTTTTATCTGGTAATCTGTCTCTACTAAAATCTTAATCGTCATTTTTAAGAATGCTACTGATAAAGGACGGCTATCTCTCAATGCAAAACGAACCTGAAATTGGTTAACTTTACGCCCTAAATAATCTGACAGACTTGAAACAATTTGCTGCTCACTTTTTCCTTGAGCAGATAAGAGTTTAACCTGTAAATAGGTACGAAATTGTCCCAACATCACAGCAATCAACTTAATCTCATCTTCACCCTGAAGCCGTAAATCATGAACCAATTCACGAACACTCTGAATCTGACCTCGCAAAAGAAGTTGCGTCATATCAAAAATATTATCTTGCAAACTTTTCGGAATGGCTTCAGCAATATCTTGCGATGAGATAATTCCTTCCGTTTTATATCCCTTTAGAAAAGCTAAGTTTTTTTGAACATCTGAAAAGTCAAAATTTGACTTAATCAAAAGTTCCTCAAAGACTCCTGTATCAAATGTAAGCCCCTCTTGATGCGCCTGCTTTTGAAAATAGGTTCTAAGTTCTGCATCTTTCAAGGGACTGGCTTCAAGCACCATGGCATCACGCTTGAGAAGTTTGACTAAACGACGCTTTCCATCTAGCTTTCCTGCAGACATCAAGACAAGACGTGTTGTTTCAACAGGAGACTCAAGATAATTTTCAAGGCGCTTCAACTCTTTCTCATCCAGATATGATTTTTTAGCAGTAGTCATATCTGCGAAATGATCAAAAATAACCACCTTCTCATCTGCAAAAAAAGGCATGCTTTCTATATCGAGCTCAGCATCTTGATAATCAGTCTCAGACATATCAAAATAAGAATAGGTTAAGTCACTCGGATCAAAACCAATTTGTTTTAAAAATTTTTCTTTAGCTTGACTATACTGCCCTAAATCCTCGCCCGCTAAGACCGTTATCATGGGGAGCTTTTCTTTGGACAGCTTTTCAATCGTTTCCATAGCAATCATGGTTTTATTATAACAGAATTTTCACCATAACAAAAAGCCCACCACCAAAGTGATGAACTTTACTTTATTAACCAGAGTTACGAAGACCTGTTGCAATACCATTGATAGTAATGTGAATAAGGCTAATTTCGTCATCGGTCAAATCATTGTTACGAAGACGTTTAATCAATTCAATTTGGATGTAATTCAAGACATTGAAGTATGGCAAACGGAAGTCCAAACTTGCTTTAAGCGATGGACTCTCATCAAGGAAGCCATCATGTTTTTCAATGGCAAGAATAACATCCTTAGTCATCTGCCACTCATCCAAAATAATATTGAAGACACTGCGTACTTCTTCACTCTCTGCCAATTGTGCATAGTGGAAGGCGATATTCATGTCTGATTTTGAAAGCACCATGTCCACGTTTGACAAAAGTGAACGGAAGAATGGCCATGTTTCAAACATATGTTGAAGTTTCTCGAGGTTGCCTTCTTCAGCTTGGATAAAGCGATTAAAGGCAGAACCCACACCATACCAACCTGGGAACATGATACGATTTTGTGACCATGAGAATACCCAAGGAATCGCACGAAGACCAGAAATCTCAGTAATTGTCTTACGAGCCGCTGGACGAGAACCGATATTCAAACTTGAGACTTCTTTAATAGGGCTTGCTTCAAAGAAGTAATCATAGAAATGTTCGTTTCCAAAGACAAGATCACGATAGATAACATTAGAATCATGAACAATACCGTCCATAATTTCACGGAAATCAACCAATTCATCTGGGTCGGCAATTTGACGTGTTACCATACGGTCAAGGGCAGCTGAAACAAGCATTTCAAGATTGTAGTAGGCAGCATCCTTATTACCATATTTATTACCGATAACTTCACCTTGCTCAGTCAAACGGATACGGTCCTTAATGGTACCAAATGGTTGAGACGTAATAGCATCGTATGATGGGCCACCACCACGACCGACAGTACCACCACGGCCATGGAAGAAGGTAATCTTAATGCCACGCTCTTCACCAATCTTAGTCAACTCATTTTGAGCTTTGTAAAGCGTCCAACCTGAAGACAAGTAACCACCATCTTTGTTAGAGTCTGAGTAACCCAACATGATTTCTTGGTAGTTGTTACTATTCTTGATCCAACGTTTAACGATATCATAACCAAGATATTGTTTCATGATATCATTAGAGTTTTCCAAGTCTTCGATAGTTTCAAAAAGTGGAACAATTTGGACACGCGCACGTTCAGTATCAACCAAACCAACTTCTTTAAGAAGGATAGCCAACTCAAACATATCAGAAACGCTCTCAGTGTGAGAAATGATATGTTGTTTGATGACATCTTCACCGATATAGTCTTTCAAGAGACGAGCAGTGCGGAAGATTGCTAATTCTTTTTCAAGTGTTTCAGACTTAGGCACATTAGTTGATGACAAGGTACGAGGATCTTCTTGCAATTCTTTAAGAAGAACAGCAACCTTTTCAACCTCTGTTAATTCACTATAGTTATCAACAATATTTGCAGATTTAAGCAACTCTGCTACACATGCTTCATGAACACTTGAATCTTGACGCATATCGATTGTAGCAAGATAGAAACCAAAGACTTCTACAGCTTGAAGAAGCTCTTCGAAATCACCTGAAATCAAGACAGCATCGTCGTTTTCAAGAAGTGAATTTTTGATTGCCAAAAGATCGTCATGGAAGGCATCTGCTGTTTCGTAGAATTCTGTTGTTTGTTGTGAGACAGCTTGAAGACTTTGGCTGAGACGTTGTTGCACGTAATCAGCTACTACTTCACCTGTTGAAGCTGAACCCAGACGAACATTTTCAGAAAGGCGTTTAGCAACTCTTTCCTTATTGAAGTTTCCTTCTTTAAAGAAAAGAAGTGTCTGAATCAACTTAGACTGGATGTAACTGAAAGCACGACGGTAGGGTTCATTTTCACGATAAACAGATGTATCTGGAGAATGTTTCGCCATCTCTGCTACTGTATCTGAAACCTCAGTCAAGCGTGATGAGAGGGAGAATGAACGGTAAAGATTATCAACTTTTTCGATATAGTAGTTGAGGATAACTTCACTTTGCAATGTTGCAGAAAGTTTAAGAGTTTCTGCTGTTACAAATGGGTTCCCGTCACGGTCACCACCAATCCACATACCCATAGTAATAGGGGTTGGATTGTCGAGTTCAATACCTTTTTCAACTGCTAAACGTTTGAATTCATGTGATAGGTTCGTAATCGCCTTAATCAATGAGGAGTTGTAATACTCCATAACGTTAGTGATTTCGTTTTTAACCTTAAGTTTTTTCTCACGAATGATATCTGTTTGCATCATAATTTCTACATAACGACGCAAATCTGCATACCATTTATCCTTGTTAATAAGACCAGCCTTAACATCACGATGCTTACGGAGAAGTTCGTGAATGTGGTTAGTCAATTCAAGCATAGTTTTACGTTGAACCTGAGTTGGGTGGGCTGTCAATACTGGCACGACATTGACATGTTCAAGAATGTCACGTGCATTATCACTTTCAGCGACAACATCAAAGGTTTCAGACAACTTACCTAGATAAGATTCATCAATATTGTTCTTGTGGTTGACTTCATAAGCCAAATCCACGTCCTCAGAGATATTAATCAAGAGAGGTAACAAAGAGAAATAACGTGATGCAACGACCATATCGTCATTCGTCATTTCTGAAATGGCTTGTGTAAGGGCCACATAGTCACCTTCATCATAAAGTTCAACCAAATGTTGGATAGTTGTGAGACCTTGCTCTCCAGCCATGCCTCGTGTTGCATCATCCAACAATTCTTTCAAGATACCAACTTCTTCAGAGATGATTTCCTGGTTGTTACTGCTTTCCAATTTGTTAAAAGCCAAACCGTATTCTCCTTACTTTATGTAGTACCCTTTTATCATATCACTTTTAAAACAAAAGTAAACTATTTTCCTTTAAATCGTCAGTTATTTTGCAATTTTCCGACTTTTTCAAACAATTTTTTAAGTCTATTTCCGAACTTTATAAAAAAAAAGACTCTGAAACAGAGTTCAGAATCTTAATTATACTTTTTTTGATAGAATTTGATTTCATCGCCATCTTCAACCTTAAGTTGGTTGGCTGCTTTTTCACCAAGTTTCCCATTAACATCAAACATCCAATAGATGCCTTTATCTTTATCTTGAGAAATACCATCAATCTCAGTGATGAAGCCATCGTTTTCTTGAACAGGATATACCTCTTCCAAGACATCAAGTACTGTATCCCCTTTTTGGATTTCTACTGATTTTTTCTTACTTTCCTTTTCCGTTTTCAAAATCAAAGTCACCTGACCTTGAACCTTAGACTGATGATTGTTTGTGCTACTAGTAAGTTTAGCTGCCTCATTTTTTCCACAGGCTGCTAGGGTAACAAGTGATAAGGCAAGAAAGAGATAAGTTAATAATTTTTTCATTTCAAAAACCTCCTAAAAATAGACTGGATGAATGGATAAAATAGAAGCGTCGATACTGCATGATAGGTGTCGTAAAGTAGACCAGAAATAACAAAGGTAATCCCACTTTTAAATAGAAGACCATACCCATAATCAAGGAGAACCCCATAGAAAAAGGACAAAAGAGTTACCAAAGCAATCTGCCAGACAAGTGATAACCTAGGTGCAATCAAACTCCAAAGAGCCATTAAGACGCCGAAGGCCAGAATCTGATTAAAGACCCAGGGACCAAAACCAAAGATGAATCCTGAGATGGCCATGGTTAAAGCCATAATCAATAGACCATCTACCAAACCCAAATAAAGAACAGCCACAAAAAACATAGCTGTAATAGGCTGAATATTTGGCAATCCTATAAATGCTGACCGCAATCCTACCGCCAGAGCTGACAGAATGGCAATTCGAGCCATTCGTTGAATCGTTAGTTTCATATATCTATTATGCCAGAAATAAAGAAATATGACTAGTTTTTAAAAATAAAAACTAAAGATTTCTTGAAATACAGAGTGAGATCATACAATTGTATAAAATAATGTTCCTTGTTGCCTCTCCCAAATATCAAACAGTTTGAGCAGGCTGAATATTTGATATAAAAAGTGTACTCTCATTCACTATCCTCTGTCATCTTGATAACACTAAATAATTAAGTTATGTTAATTATAAAAGTTAACTTGACTTAATTATTATTTTAAAGTATATTAAACTCAAGGAGGTAGCTAATGATTCAAATTGAAAATATTAATGTGTCTTATCAACAGACATTAGCTCTGGATAATATCACCTTAAACTTGGAGGGACCTAGTATTACTGGGATTATTGGACCAAATGGTGCTGGTAAATCAACTCTAATTAAAGCATTAATTGGTATTATTCCTCACTCTGGAAAAATCCTTTTCAATAAACAACCTATTCGTCAGCAATTGAATCGTATTTCCTATGTTGCACAGAAGGCTGATATTGATTTTAACTTTCCGATTACTGTCAGAGAGTGCATCTCTCTAGGACTCTATCCCAAAACCAAGTTCTTTAAACGTCTATCTAAGAGTGATTGGTCTAAGGTCACAGATGCTTTAACACTGCTTGGTCTAAATGATTTGGCCCATCGACAAATAAGCCAATTATCAGGAGGGCAATTTCAACGTGTTCTAATCGCTCGTTGTCTTGTACAAGAGGCTGATATTATTTTATTAGATGAACCCTTTGTAGGGATTGACTCCGTTAGCGAAGATATTATCATGAACACCTTGAGAGAACTTAGGGACAAAGGTAAGCTTATTCTTATTGTCCACCATGATTTGAGCAAAGTTCCTCATTATTTTGACCAAGTTATCCTCCTCAATCGTAAACTGATTGCTAGTGGGCCTACTAATCTTATTTTTAATGAGGATAATCTCCGTAAAACCTACGGTAACAGTTTATTTTATAAAGGAGATGTAAATGATTTCTGAATTTATTGATGGTTTGCTAAATTTCCACTTCTTACAAAATGCTCTTATAACGGCTTTAGTTATTGGAATTGTCGGGGGTGCTGTTGGTTGTTTTATTATTCTAAGAGGGATGTCACTTATGGGTGATGCAATTTCACATGCGGTTCTACCTGGGGTAGCCATTTCCTTTATCTTGGGTATTAACTTTTTCATAGGAGCCATCATCTTTGGACTTTTAGCTTCTACAATGATTACCTATATCAAAAGCAATTCCATTATTAAGAGTGACACGGCAATTGGGATTACCTTTTCGAGCTTTCTAGCTCTCGGTATTATTCTCATCGGTGTTGCTAATAGTTCCACAGATCTCTTTCATATTCTCTTCGGGAATATTCTAGCTGTACAAGACATGGATATGTGGATAACGATTATCGTTTCACTTCTCGTACTAGCAACAATAAAAATTTTCTTTCGTCCTCTACTCCTGACATCCTTTGATCCAATCTTAGCTAAGTCTATTGGAGTTAGAGTCACCTTCTACCATTACTTACTTATGGTTATTCTCACCTTGGTTGCTGTGACTGCTATGCAAAGTGTTGGCACTATTCTTATTGTGGCTCTTTTAATCACACCGGCTGCTACCGCCTACTTATATGCTAATAGTCTTAAAACCATGATTCTCCTCTCATCAGTTTTTGGGGCCCTAGCCTCTGTTCTAGGTCTTTTTATAGGCTATAGTTTTAACATTGCGGCCGGTTCAAGCATTGTGTTAACATCTGCCCTTCTCTTTCTCATCAGCTTTTTCATCGTCCCTAAACAGAGTGGCATGAATAAGACTTATCAACAATAAAATAAAAGGATGAAAATAATATGAAAAAAATACTATCAACAATGGCACTATTACTTTTAGCGGTAGTTGCTTTAGCAGCGTGTAATAATAAACAAGACAGTAGCAAAGATAAATTACGAGTTGTTACGACTAATTCCATTATTGCCGATATCACCAAAAATATTGCTGGAGATAAAATCACTCTCCACAGTATTGTCCCGGTTGGTAAGGACCCTCACGAATATGAACCTCTTCCTGATGATGTAAAGAAGACGTCACAAGCTGACTTGATTTTTTATAACGGTATCAATTTAGAAACTGGTGGGAATGCCTGGTTTACTAAGTTGGTCAAGAATGCCCATAAGACAGAAAACAAAGATTATTTTGCAGTTAGTGATGGTGTTGAGGTGATTTACCTTGAAGGTCAGTCAGAAAAAGGTAAGGAGGATCCCCACGCTTGGCTTAATCTGGAAAATGGGATTATTTATGCACAAAATATTGCTAAGCAACTCATCGCTAAGGACCCAAAAAACAAGACCTATTACGAAAAGAATCTAAAAACCTATACTAACAAGCTTAGTAAACTGGACCAAGAAGCTAAAGAGACCTTTAACAACATTCCCGATGAAAAAAAACTAATTGTCACTAGTGAAGGATGTTTCAAATACTTCTCTAAAGCCTATGGAGTACCATCTGCCTACATATGGGAAATCAATACTGAAGAAGAAGGTACACCAGACCAAATCAAAACGCTTGTGGAAAAACTCCGTCAAACCAAGGTGCCAGCACTCTTTGTCGAATCTAGTGTCGATGACCGCCCTATGAAAACAGTCGCTAAGGATACCAATATTCCTATTTATGCAAAAATCTTTACAGATTCTATTGCCAAAAAAGGGCAAAACGGCGATAGCTACTACAACATGATGAAATATAATCTGGATAAAATCGCCCAGGGTTTGAATCAGTAAAAATCTTGTCTGAGATACGTTCTGTATTCTTCTGAAAAATCTGTTATACTAAGGTGAGACTATTTTTAAAGGAAAAAACATGACACCTAATAAAGAAGACTACCTCAAATGTATCTATGAGATTGGTACTGAAGAAGGTAAAATCACTAATAAGGAAATCGCAAACCGCATGGAGGTGTCTCCACCTGCTGTGACGGAAATGATTAAGAAATTGATTTCAGAAGACCTCATCATCAAAGACAAAGTCAAGGGCTATCTTCTAACGAAAACTGGTAAAATCAATGTCGCTGAACTCTATCGGAAACATCGCCTCATCGAAGTCTTTTTGGTGGACCACTTGCAATATACTTGCGACCTAATTCATCAAGAGGCTGAAATTTTAGAGCATACTGTCTCTGATCACTTTATCAATGCCCTTGACCGCCTACTCAATTACCCCCAAACCTGTCCACACGGTGGGCAAATCCCCAAGTCAGGTCATCTCATAGAGGAAATCTACAACCAGACTTTTACACAAGATCTAACTCCTGGAGACTATGTACTTCGTCGAGTTCAGGATCAAATTGATTTACTCCATTATTTGGAAACTGTCGGTCTTAAAATTGGAGTAACTTTTACCTTGAAAGGCTTTGACCCTTTTACACAACTATACCGCCTGAATATTGATGGAAAAGAAATTCAAATTCCAGAAACTGTTGCTAGCAACCTTTATATTGAATCGAACTAAAAAAGCGAGGCTGATGAACACCCTTAGAAGTGTCATCAGTCTCACTTTTTTTACATTTGTTTCAAGCGTTCCACCCGTTCTGAAATTGGTGGGTGAGTATAGAAAAGCTTCTGCAAACCAGATTCCTTTTTGGGATCATTGATATAGAGGGCTGCGCTCGCATCATCCACATGATGTTGCATTGGCGTACTATTATCAAGTTTAAGCAGAGCATTAATCATACCTTGTGGGTTACGTGTTAATTCGACACTAGAAGCATCAGCTAGAAATTCACGCTGACGTGAAATAGCCAGCTGAACCAAGGTAGCTGCCAAAGGCGCAAGGATAATGGCAATCAAGGAAATAATGAGAAGAATAATCTCCAAGCCACTACTTCCATTACGGTCATCATCATTTCGACGACGGCCTCCACCCCAGAACATCATATTGCGAGCCATACTAGCTAGCATGGTGATGGCAGATGCCAAGGCAACTGCAATAGTCGAAATACGGATGTCATAGTTACGAATATGGCTGACTTCGTGCCCTATGACCCCTTCAAGTTCCTCACGATTCATAACTGCAAGAAGACCTGTCGTAGCAGCTACTGCAGCATTCTTAGGGCTTGATCCAGTCGCAAAAGCGTTCATAGAAGGATCATTGACAATAAAGACACGTGGCATTGGGATTTGGGCCACCATAGCCATGTCCTCGACCACATGATAAAGGTCTGGAGCCGTTTGTTCATCAACTTCTCGTGCACCGTTCATGGCCATAACGACATTGGTTGATTGGAAAATCATGGTAATGGCATAGATAAAACCAATAACTAGGGCAAGAATCAGACCACCAAAGCCTGAACCTAACCAAAGATAGCCAACACCGTAGCCAACAAGGCCCAGCAAGAGGAAAAAGACCAGGAGCAAAAGCCAAGTCTTTCTCTTATTTCGAGCAATTTGATCAAATAACATATTAGTTACCTAGTCCACTGAAATCAACCTTAGGCACAGCTTTTTCTTCTTCTGGTGTTTCAAGGAATTCAGCTGCCTTAAAGCTAAACATCTTAGCAATAACATTGCTTGGGAATGTTTCCAATTTCACATTGTAGTTACTTGTCACACTGTTATAAAGTTGACGTGAATAGGCAATTTTATTTTCAGTGTTCGTCAACTCTTCTTGAAGCTGGCTAAAGTTGGCACTAGCCTTAAGATCAGGGTAACTTTCAGCTACCGCAAAGATGCCAGAAACCTGACGAGTCAATTCATCACTGGCACGCATAGCTGCTGCAGGAGAAGTCGCAGCTGCTACTTGATTACGAAGTTCTGCTACTTTTTCAAGCGTTGAACCTTCATATTTAGCGTAACCTTTAACCGTTTCAATCAAGTTAGGAAGGAGATCATTACGACGTTTCAATTGAACATCAATTTGACTCCATGCCTCCTTGGTTTGCATACGGCTTTTAACCAAGCCGTTATAACTTGCAATAACAAAAATCACAAGAACAACAATAATGGCAATAATAATCCAAATCATATTTTAATCCTTTCTTATACCTAAAAAGAGTCATTACGACTTCTCTTTCAAGTACCTTTGATAGTCTCAGTATATCAAATTTTCAGATAAAAGTGGTAAAATCTGAGTCGTTTTACAAAAAAACTGGACAAGATGTCCAGCTTTTGTATTACTCTTTAGACGTGTGTCGTTTACCTTGGGCTAGAGCATCTGCTTCTGTCATTGTAACGACATTTGCTTTGTTGGTATTGCTAGGCATACTGTTGATGTCATACCAATAAACATCTGCTGTACCATGACGCGCCACATAAACTGTTCGACTTTCTTCTTGTGCAGGTTGCACAGGCTCTGGCTCAGAACTTGGTTGTTCAGTCACCTGTGAACTCTCAGAACTAGGCTCAGATGGCGCTTCAGTAAATTCAGTAACCGTATTTGTCGCTGTCCCATCTGCATAATTGATTTCTGCATTTGGTGATTGGTTATCCAATATAACATGCGTAACTCCCTGACTGTCAAGAGTCTCCTTATCTCCACCAAGTTTAATTTCCAAGAGATTTCCAGAACTATCAATACCAACATACTGAAGTTCTACTTGACGAGGCAACAACTCGTCTCCACTGTAAATAGCTGTTACCTTATAGTCTAACCAATAGTTAGGGTGTAGTGCTAGCCAGTTATCCAAACGATTCTCGTAATAAAGCATACCTGACTGATTACCTTCGTCGGTTCCTTTATAATTTCCAGAATTCAACCAGGCAGTCATAGGTACTAAATTCTTGCCCTCATCATTGACACCAGAAAACTGATAGCCAATCAAATGCCCTCGATTCATTAGCCAAGATTTTGATTTACCGTCACCATAATAAAACTTATAGTTATGCCACCCTACAGGATTATATTTTATTTTACCGGGACGCTTATTCTTCGGCTCGTCCTTATCTTGTAACTGTATATGAGCACTGTGGGCACGTCCTAGCTGGTCCTTCTCCTCCATGACAAACTGCTTTTGACCATTAAAAGCCAAGATACCATTATTCTCATCCGCTTGAACCACTTGAGAACTCACAGCCAAAGATTGTTTGCTAGTATCTAATGAAAATTCGAAACCTAACGTAAATACTAAAAGAAGAAGAGAAAATAAACGAATCCTACCATTTCTTTTTTCTTTCATCATCTTAACTCCTTAATTTTTCTTATCACTTTAATTATACAGGACCAAATCAAAGTGGATGATTAAAAATAAAGAATAATGATATTAGGTATCTTAGAGCTTGCTTAAAAACAAAAACACCCAATTTAATGGATGTTTCTTACCTATTATTTACCTGCTTTTTTACCTTGTTTTGTAAGATAAACTGTAGATATACTTAGTGCTGCAGCAACTCCGACAAGAAAGAAGACCGTTGTCGTATCAGACTTACCTTTTTCTTTTGAAGTGCTAGCTTGGCTTTCAGAACTCTTGGTCACCTGTTTTGCCTCAGTTGCTTTATCAATACGGGCGACATTCTTAGGTGTGTCATCCTTCTTGCTTTCCGCCAATTCTGACAAATCACTGCTAATCTCTTTGGCAACACCTTCAGAGCTTGTAAGTGATGCCACTTCTGAAGCTAATGTTTCAGAGGCCATAACCGCCATAACTTTACTTGCAATCACATCCACAGACTTCTCATTCAAAAGAGAATTAAAGCGAATAGCTTCTGAGGCAAGCTGACTGCTTGTTACAGGGGTTTTTAGGTCATTGTTATAAGCGACCTGACTATTTGGCAAGATGCTGACAACTTCAGATGTACGTGCTGTTGTTGGAGATTCAGAAACCTTGACATCAACCTGACTTGTTGAACCTTTTTCAATAACTTCTGAAGAAACCTCGCTAATCGGATCCTTTTGTGTACTTTCTGAAGTTGGAGATTTCTCTGGGCTGTCAGAAGTAATTGCTACGTCAACCTGACTAGTAGATGAAGCTACTGAAGTTTCCTCATTCTTTGGTGACTCAGAGGCTGGAGCAGTTGAGCTTCCCTCACTCTTTGGTGTTTCTGAAACTGAAGACTCTGAGATCACTTCACTGTTAGAAGTCTCGGAAACTGGGGCTGATGAACTTACCTCACTCTTTGGTGACTCGGAAACTGAAGTCTCTGAGACTGGATTATTGACAGGTTTTGGTTCAGTTTTTGTTGGAGAAACTGCTGAGACAGCCCCAACAATCGTCGCCTTATTGTCAATCGTATTATTAGATAAACGGATTTCTCCATTACCATTCTCACCCATCTCAAAGTTTTTGGTAATCACTGGATCAGCCAAGGTATTCAATAGTTTATTATCGTAGACATCGACATTCTTGATTGTTCCACGAACTTGTTGGAAATCAATGGCACCACGATGGAGGTTATAGAGGTCATTAGTTGTCCCTGAACGTAGAATGGTATTGTCATGAATCTTAATTCCAGAATCATTGAGGTCAAAATTGTGACCTGCAAAGACAGTGTTTACACGGATACCTGCTCCAGCAAAGACGTCCTTGATGAGGTTTCCTGAAATTTCATGCCCCTTACCACCAAAAATACCGATACCAGCCGCACGCCAGCCTGATTCAATGGTATTGTTAAGGAATTTATTATTTTCCTCAGCTGCTGCATTTGTCCCATCTGAAATACTTGACCAGATAGCTAAACCATCATCACCATTCCCACGGATATTAGAGTTTTTAACTGTTGAATTCTTGGTCCCTTGGGCAAAGTTAATACCATCAGCCAAGTTATTACGGATACGAGCATTTTCAACAACAAGACCGTCCGTATACTTCATATTCCCCGTCTGGTCGTAGTCTCCAATCCACATACCGACTTCAAAATGCTGAACCCAGATGTCGTGAATTTTCGAATCCTTACCAAGTGTTCCCGAAATAGCCTTGTACTGTGCATCCTCGTTATAACGAGACGTCAAGTTGGAATCCATGTAAAGATTGCTCAACTCAATGCCATTACTATTATGACCGAAGACAATACCACCACCATAGCGTTTGTCACTTGTAAAGTGTAGTTGTGTATGCCAAACACCGGCACCTGAGATTTTTAGATTATCAGCTTCGATATTAACCTGTTTATCAAAATTGAAACGTCCTTCTGGAATATAGACAGATTTTCCGCTGGCTTTAGCTTCTTCCACAGCCGCAAGTAGGGCAGCAGTGTCATCACTATCATCATTGGCAGATGCACCCTTATCCACGATACTGATACTATTTTCACCTTGGGCAACAGGCGCTGGAGCCTGTTCAAGCTCAATAAAGTCAATACCGTAAGGGACATTGTCATCTTTCTTCTTAACTAGAGAAATCTTATCTCCAGATTTCAATTGGATATCCTTGAGGAGAAAACGTGTCTCATCAAAACGAAAACGTGCACTTGAACCATCAATGGCTTGATCATACTCATGGTCCCCTTTAAGGTACTGCCATGCTGAGTGAGATGACAAATCAAGATTACCAACGCTTGAACCATTGACCTGCACATCCAACTGACCTGATGCACCATCAGGTATTGTATAACGCACATTCAAAGCATTGGCTGGCTCAGTGACATTGAAAGTAACTGCCGCATCCTTTTTAGGAAGTTCAACATAAGTTTGGTTAGTCGCTTCCACAGCCGTAGATTCCATGTCCGTTGACTGCTGGATTGTAGCACCATTTTCAACACTTGCATTTTCTGCCTCATGAGTCGTATAAGGCATTTTTGCACCGTAACCATCTGTGCTGTACTCCTTGCCTTGACCTTGGTCCTCAGTCGCATTGGTTAAGACATTTGCTGAAATTTCTTGAGTTTGAGGGTTGCTTGTCTCAACCAATTGATCAATAGTCGGAGTCTGTTCAGCTGCTTGAACAGTTGTTACCTGAGGCTGAACTGAAGCAATATTGGCAGGCCGTGACGTTTGTACTGGCTCAACTGATGCTGGCTCTGAAGTCGCCAATTGTGCCGTTGAGGCTGTTTGAGGTGTCTGTGCTTGATTTGAGGCATCAGTCAAATCACTAATTGATTGTGCCTCATCAGCCTGAGCAGCTTGCCCATTAGCAAGAGCCATAAAGCCAATCAAAGCTGATGCTGCGCCAATAGAATATTTACGGATGCTGTACTTTGGTTTCGTTTTTCTTTCTTTAAACAAGTCTATTCTCCTGATACTTTTTTTCACAATCTCTCTATCTTAGGACCAAGCCGTCCTTTGAAAGAAAATAAAGATTCCCTCATATTAAAGATTGTTAATAATGCTGTTGTTTTTCTTATTAAAAACAAACCAAAGTAAATTATAAGGGATGAAAAAGTAAAAAAAAAGGCTAGGCTATCCATTTTAACAAGGCCTTAACAAAATTGTCATATTAGAAAGTTCAGTCATTCACGTCTAAATTATAGTCTAAAAATGTCGCACAAAAAGGTGATTTCTTTCACGTGTAAGAAATAAAAAACTCTAAATTTCCATAAAGGCTTATTTAGCAAGAGTTATCGGCCAAAACGATCAAAATGTTTTAAATCTGTTTTCTCAGATTTCTGTCAAACGTTTGACAGTCTTTTTTAATTTTACGCTTCAAAGTATTATTTTCCGAATGTTTTAGTATTACAAATGTTAAACATCAAAAAAATAAAAAAGAGACAAAAACCTGCCTCTTATTTTTCAAAAAAATAACTAACCTAACTAGATTTTACGATAACATTGCCTCTAATTCTTCAAGCGACAGACCAGTCACATCTGATACTACTTCTAGAGATAGACCTTTTGACAGCATCTTGCGAATCAACTCTAAGCGCTCCTCATGACGACCTCGTTCCAAGCCTTCTTCATGCGCTTCATCAATTGCTGTTTCCATGGTCATGTCATAATTTTCTTGAATACGTATGCGTTCATCAATCATCGCCTTTTCCTCCTGTGTCCAGCTGGATGAATCCAGTAATGAATCGGCATGCGTGACCGCTCGGCTAGGTGCCTTAGAAAATGGGAGATTTCCAAAGAACTCTAGCCACTGCCGCCCTTCATCCCTGATATGCTTATCTTTATTATACTTATCCAACTCTAAAAAGGCAATCTGAAGAAGGTTCTGCTGTTTCCCATCCTTATAGTAAGCATTCAAAGGCCTCCCCGTCCTACTATTGGCCATCCAATAAGTATTAATCGGGGACTCCTCATCTGGCAACAAGGTCTTCTCCAAGATAGCTATACCATAGACCGGCTCCATCTGCTCATACATCTTATGCGTCTGCCCTTGTTGGCGTAATTGTTGCACATTTTCCACCATCTGGTTAGCCAAATAATAATGAAAACGATTGAGAAAATAATGCTGCTTACGCACCTGAATCTCAATGATAACCTCAGTTCCATCATTCAACTTGGCTCGAACATCCACCGAGGTTGAAAAGAGCTCATCCTCGTCAAAGTCCTTCTTATGAAACTGTGTCCCCTCCAAAATCTGCGCATCCACAACATCCAAATCCAAAATATCTCGAATAAACGCCACCGTCACCTCAGGCAGGCTAAAAATCTTCTTATCCATGATATCCAAGGTTGGTGAGACATGCTTGTGTCTTTTTTCCATCTACCCCTCCTCAATTAAAAATAGAGGGTTGGCCCCTCTACTTCTATCTATTCGGAAAAAGTAAATGAAAGATGGCAATTACCCCTTAAATGCTTCCACAAAAGCCTTGAGTTCTTCGTCTGCTTCTGGTGTTGTTCCATGAAGCTGGCCAAGCATGTCAAGAAGGGACGCTGTCTGACTCTCAATCGTCGCATTGGTTTGGTTGATCTTAGCCACAATCTCTGTCAAGGGCTCCACTTCTTCTTCCTCAAAGGTATCCACATAGCGAGGAATATTAAGGTTGTAGTCATTTTCCACAATCTCTTCAAAACTAGCCAGATGGGCGAACTTGTCCATATCCTCACGGCTCTTATAGGCATTGAGAATCTTCTCAATATGGGCATCTGTCATGATATTCTGATTCTTCCCCTTATCAAACTCCTTAGAGGCATCGATAAAGTAAACATCACGATTGGTGCGGTTCTTTTTGAGAATGATAACCGTCGTCGGAATACTGGTGTTAAAGAAGATATTAGCAGGCAGACCGATAACCGTATCAATAGCACCTTCTTCTAACAAAGCCTTACGAATCGTCCCTTCGGCATTACCACGGAAAAGCACCCCATGAGGTAGGACGATGGCCATAACACCATTGTCTTGTTTCAAGTGATAGTAACCATGCAAGAGGAAGGCAAAATCAGCCTTAGACTTAGGTGCCAGTTTCCCAAATGGTGAGAATCGAGGATCATCCATGAATCCTGAGCTGGCTGACCACTTGGCTGAATAAGGTGGGTTCATAAGAACACCGTCAAAGTTAGTCGGCTCTTGAGTTGGCCAATCCTCATCCAAGGTATCAGCGTTATGTAAAAACTGGTTTTCAATCGGCACACCATGCAGAATCATGTTCATGCGTGCCAGGTTATAGGTTGAGGTATTCAACTCTTGACCAAAGTAAACCACTGTCTGTGGCTGACGTGAATAACGTTTGGCATTAAGCAAGAGTGAGCCTGACCCCATAGTCGCATCGTAAAGTGTAAAGCCTTGCTTGTCCTCACGACCTAAAAAGGCAATCTGTGTCATGAGCTTGGCAACAGGTTGCGGTGTATAGAACTCACCAGCCTTCTTACCTGAATCCGTCGCAAACTGACCAATCAAGTACTCGTAAGCATCCCCCAACATATCACCAGCATGACCTGCCACATCTAAGACAGCCAACTCTTTCATCACAGCCGCAACCGTTTGATTTTGCTTTTGAGGAGTCGCCCCAAGTTTCTTAGAGTAGAGGTCAATGTCTTCAAAAAGATTTTCATAAAGCTCGTCACTCTGCTCAATATCACGGAAACCCTGAGCCAGGTCCTCTAGCTGGAAGCTTCCATCATTCACTCGCTCTACCAGTGCCGTAAAGGTCAAGTCAGGATGAATGGCATAGCTCATCTCATCAGTAATAACTGCCAAGAGGTCCTCGTGAGTCTCCTCATCCTCGTAGTATTTACGATAGACTGCTAGTGCCTCTTCCAAGCTTTCTGTCTCCTCCTCCATGGTCTCTGCCACGAAAAAGAGCATCTTGTCCGACAAATACTTGTAAAAGACCATGCCCAAGAGATAAGACTTGTAGTCGTT
>OGZV01001739.1_pt1 | contig 18972 bp, 16 predicted proteins | sample 1576861 | NCBI WGS metagenome assembly OGZV01 (sample SAMEA3541501, study PRJEB24748) | human gut metagenome | biome: human gut; feature: human-associated habitat; material: faeces | place: China | collected 2012
AGAGCACGCGGTTCATACCCGCGGTGTCGAGGGTTCGAATCCCCCTCTCGCTACTTATGGAACCCTTGAGAAATCAAGGGTTCTTTTGGCTTTATGGACAGTATGATGATATGGCTGTCATGTCAAAATCGTGTCTTGAAATCCACAGGGATTTGTGAGAAAATAAGACTACCTAAGAGCTTGTTTTGGGCTCTGAAAGTAAATAAAACAGTAATGGATAGAAGAAAGATAAGGAAAAAACAATGATAGAGTTTAATAAACCACCTTTTATTGGAACAGAACTGGAATACATCCGCCAGGCGGCAGAGGAAAACAACAAGCTGTGCGGCGACGGTCCTTTTACGAAGAAATGTTCTGCCTGGATGCAGGACAATTTCAACGTAAAACATGCGATGCTTACGACATCCTGCACCCATGCACTGGAAATGGCAGCTTACCTGTCTGAGATTCGGCCGGGCGACGAAGTGATCATGCCGTCCTACACGTTTGTTTCCACTGCAGATGCCTTTGTTCTGCGCGGAGCAAAAATCGTCTACGTGGATATCCGTCCGGATACGATGAACATCGACGAGACCAAGATTGAGGATGCTATCACCGAAAAAACAAAAGCGATTGTTCCGGTTCACTATGCGGGCGTTGCCTGTGAAATGGATACCATCATGGATATTGCAAAACGCCATAACCTGAAGGTTGTAGAGGATGCGGCACAGGGCGTGAGCGCGTACTACAAGGGAAAAGCCCTTGGAACGATCGGCGATTTTGGCTGCTACAGCTTCCATGAGACGAAAAACTATACGATGGGAGAGGGCGGCGCGCTGCTGTTCCAGGATGAGAATTATCTGGAAAAAGCAGAGATCCTTCGTGAAAAGGGAACGAACCGCAGCAAGTTTTTCCGCGGACAGATCGACAAATATACCTGGATCGACTACGGTTCCTCCTATCTGCCGAGCGATATGAATGCGGCTTACCTGCTTGCAGAACTCGAGGAACATGAGAAAATCGACAGAAAGCGGATGGCCATCTACAACTATTACCATGAGCAGCTCCGTCCGCTGGCTGAGGCTGGAAAGATCGAGCAGCCGGTTGTGCCGGAAGGCTGTGTACATAATGCACATATGTACTTCATCAAGGCAAGAAATCTGGAAGTGCGTACAAAACTGATCAACTATATGAAAGAGCGCGGTGTGATGTGTGTCTTCCATTACGTTCCGCTCCATACCTCCCCGGCCGGACAGAAGTTCGGTGTTTTCCACGGAGAGGACAAATACACAACAAAAGAGAGCGAGCGCCTGATGCGTCTGCCGATGTTCTACAGCCTGTCTGAACAGGATATGGCATATGTCGTAGAGTGCCTCATGGACTTTAAAGAGTGGTAACATTTCATGTATGAGAAGTTTTTAAACTACTTTACGGACTATATTTTCGTGAAGGATGAGCCGCAGAAAGCCGATGTGATTTTTGTGCCGGGAAACGGATATCCGCAGATGGCGGCGCACGCGGCAGAACTCTGGAAAGAAGGATTTGCGCCGTATGTGCTTCCGTCGGGAAGATACAGTACTGTGCTCGGACATTTCGCCGGTGTACAGGATCTTGCGGAGCAGTACGGCGGGAACTATGAAACCGAGTGGGAGTTTCTGCGGACGGTACTGCAGAAAAACGGCGTGCCGGAGAAAGCGATTCTGCGCGAAGACCAGGCGACGTATACGTATGAAAATGCACTGCGGTCACGGGAAGTGACAGATGCGGCGGGCATCGAGGTAAAAAAAGCGATCCTCTGCTGCCGGAATCTCCATGCGAGACGGTGTATTCTGTATTACCAGCTTGTCTACCCGGAGACAGAGTTTTTTGTCTGTCCTTCGGATATTGAGTTCACCAGAGAAAACTGGCATACAAAGGGTGAATGGATCGACCAGGTGTTAGGAGAAATGGAGCGCTGCGGCGGTCAGTTCCACAAGATTCTGCGGGAACTGCCGGCGGATTCTGAATTTTAACACCAGTAGACAAGAAGTCCCCCGCTTCTAAAGCGGTGGGATGAATTGTTAAAAGAAACATAACGGCAGTGGTAGGCGGAGAGAAATCGGTATCCTCCACTGACATGAGGAAAGTCACAGTCGAACTATTCTCGACATGTCAGACTCCGTGAAAATACCGACTGTAAGTTGAAACGAAAAGATTTATAAAAAAGAGCGGAAATTGTGGTAAAATTGCGGCTCGTATGGTATACTATCGTTAAGTTAAGTTTCTAATCTAAAGCAAAGGTTGGTGGACAGTATGAATAAGATTGATGAAGTATTAGAGCTTTTAAAACAGAGAGAACGTGAGAGCGAAAAACCGAAAAACGTGATTTTATGGGTCCTTGCCATTGTCGGAGCGGTAGCGGCAGTTGCAGGAATCGCATACGCAGTATACCGGTTTGTAACTCCGGATTATCTGGAAGACTTCGAAGATGATTTCGATGACGATTTCGACGATTACTTCGAGGATGAAGACGAAGATAAGTAGGATGGAAAAAAGAAACTCCGGTGCCGGAACGTGGTACCGGAGTTTTTCTGTCCGGAAATCAGTTTGACATAGAAGGAGAAGAGAATGAAAAAAGGAGAAATTTACGAGGGAGTCGTGGAAAGAATCGATTTCCCGAATAAAGGACGTGTACATGTGGAGGGCGAGACGGTTACCGTGAAAAATGCAATTCCGGGACAGAAGATCCGCTTTCAGATCAACAAAAAAAGAAAGAACCGCATGGAGGGCCGCCTGCTCGAAGTAACAGAAAAATCCCCGATGGAAAAGCGCGATCCGGTCTGCAGTATTTTCCCGTCCTGCGGCGGATGCATGTACCAGACGATGAGTTATGAGGATCAGCTTGCAATGAAGGCCGGTCAGGTGAAAAAACTGCTCGACGATGCCCTCGTGGAGGCCGGCCAGGTCAATGAGGCGGGGGAGGCCGATTATCCGTTCCTTGGAATCAAGGGAAGTCCGAAGGAGTTTGCATACCGGAATAAAATGGAGTTTTCCTTCGGCGATGAATACAAGGACGGCCCGTTGTCTCTCGGACTTCATAAAAAGGGAAGCACCTACGATGTCCTGACCGCGTGCGACTGCAAAATCGTACATGAGGATTTCACAAAGATTCTGACCTGCGTGCTGGCGTACTTTAAAGAGCGGAACGCAAGTTACTACCACAAGATAAGCCACGAGGGTTACCTGCGCCACCTGCTGGTGCGAAGAGCCGAGAATACCGGAGAAATCCTGGTAAATCTCGTCACCACAAGCCAGGAAGAATGGGATCTGATGCCGCTTGTGCAGGAAGTGCTTGGTCTGCCGCTGGAAGGAAAGGTTGTCGGATTCCTCCATATCATAAATGATTCCCTGGCAGATATTGTAAAGAGCGATGAGACAAAAGTGCTCTACGGACAGGACTACTTCTATGAAGAACTCCTCGGACTGAAATTCAAGATCACCCCGTTCTCCTTCTTCCAGACCAATTCCCTTGGCGCGGAAGTTCTCTACAGCACCGCCCGCGAGTTCGTCGGCGAGACGAAAGACCGCACGATCTTCGACCTCTACAGCGGAACCGGAACCATCGCCCAGATCCTTGCACCGGTCGCAAAAGAAGTGATCGGCGTGGAAATCGTGGAAGAAGCTGTTACAGCTGCAAAAGAGAACGCAGAGGCAAACGGCCTTACCAACTGCAGTTTCCTCGCCGGAGACGTGCTGAAGGTGATCGATGAAATCGAAGAAAAACCGGACTTCATCGTTCTTGATCCACCGCGCGAAGGAATCCATCCGAAGGCTCTGCCGAAGATAGTTGATTTATATAGGTGTGAAAAAATGCTTTACATCTCCTGCAAGCCGACTTCTCTTGCGCGGGATCTGGTAGAGTTTGCAAAATATGGATACCGTGTAGAAAAAGTCTGCTGTGTTGATATGTTTCCGGGAACGGTGCATGTGGAGACGGTTGTTCTTTTGTCCCAACAAAAGCCAGATGACACCATAGAGATCGACCTGGACCTGGATGAGCTGGACGCTACTGCTGCCGAGACCAAAGCTACCTATGAGGAAATTAAGGCATATATCTGGGATACGCACCATTTGAAAGTATCCAGCCTGTATATCTCACAGATTAAACGCAAGTGCGGATTAGAGGTTGGCCAGAATTATAACCTGTCCAAATCTGAAAATCCGAAAGTGCCAAAGTGTCCGCCAGAAAAGGAAGCGGCTATTATGGATGCACTGAAACATTTTCAAACGATTTGAGGGAGGTTGATGAATATGGCAAAGAGTATGACAGAAGATGCTGTTCGCGACTTAGCTCGTGAAGCTCTTGGTTTGGTTGATAGTGAAATTGCGCGTGCTGGTGTGGGGCAGCTTACCACATTCAATCAGCTTGGGTTCCCAGGAGTAGCTGATAAACCAGATGGTTGGTATCTGCCGAATAATAAAAATGAGGTTGCAGTTGTTCTGGAAACGAAAGCAACTCGTATTACTCTTGGACAAGCGCAAGTTGATGAAGTTCTGAAAAACGTGCGCATTATGCAAACACAATATAAGAAGGTTGTAGGAATTCTATATAACGGAGAAGATATTCGTGTTTTCAAAGGTGAAGAGGAAGTAAAGACACCCACCAAGTTGCAGAGTGTTAGCTATTATCTGTCTCTGTATACCGTGGATAGTATTGATAAAGAGCGAATCTATGAATTAACCGCAAAGATCAATAATGGGCTACATTTTGAATTTGGTATTAAAAACCTGTATCATCGTATGATATTTACTGCATGCGCTTTAGTAGCTGAACGTTATGGTGCTGGATTGCAGCGTCTAAAAGATATGGGGTATGCGACATTCCATACAGCAATTCATTCGACGCTGTCCAAATCGCTCGAAGATAGCCGAAAGCAAAATGCTAAAATTGATATTCTGTTGGAAGAATATTCCGAAATTAAAATGAATACAACGGACAATCAGCAGGCAATCAATGATTTTATCGACTGGGTTGTTGAGATCTCCGAGTGTGTCAACTCAAATGAATGGCGTGGTGAAGACGTAATGGGCATCTTCTTTAACGAATTCAATCGTTACAAGAAGAAGTCTGAGGCTGGTCAGGTATTTACGCCTGAGCATATCACCGACTTTATGTATAAGATTCTTGATGTGAATAAAGATGACTATATATTGGACGCGACTTGCGGTTCAGGTGGCTTCCTTGTAAAGGCTATGGCAAATATGATCCGAGAGGCCGGAGGTATGCAGGCAGATGCAGCTGCCGAAATTAAGTCAAACCATCTTTATGGAATTGAGTTTGACCGCGAAATTTATGCATTGGCGTGCGCAAACATGCTGATTCATAAAGACGGCAAAACCAACCTTGAGCAGATGGATGCCCGTACTGATCCTGCCTGCAAGTGGATGAAATCGAAGCCTATCACGAAAGTTTTGATGAACCCGCCGTACGAGAACAAATATGGGTGCATGAAAATTGTTGAAAATGTGCTGGATAATGTTCCTGCTCACACGCAATGTGCATTTATCTTGCCTGATAAGAAGTTAGAAAAGGCAAGCAAGGCCCAGATGAAGCGTATTCTGAAGAATCATCGTCTGCGAAAAGTCATTAAATTGCCTGAAGACTTGTTCTTTGGCGTTGGTATCACTACAAGTATTTTTGTATTTGAAGCTGGCGTTGGGCAAGAAGGAAAGGAATTCTTTGCTTGCTATATGGAGTCTGATGGACTTGCAACAGTTAAAAACAAAGGGCGGCATGATATTTACGGAAAGTGGGCAGCTATCGAGGCACATTGGGTTGAAGTCATGGAAAAGCAGTCCGGTGATGATACGTGTCAATGGGTTAATCCTGCCGAGCATTTATCATATCAGGTACCACAGAAGCCGTTCGAGATTTTCGAGGAAGACTTCCGCAAGACAGCAATGGACTATCTGATGTTCCAAAAGAGGATCGATGTGAAAACATTTGGCGAGAAACTGATGACCACAGCGCTGTATTCGAGCCAAGTAAGTATTGATGATGAGACCGTGACCGTTTCTATGCAGAAAGGTGGTGACGGTGATGACGAAAATTGATATAAGTGAGTGGAAGCCTTTTGCTATAGGCAATATCTTTGATGTTATCAAAGGCACACGTCTTACTAAAGCCCATATGAAATCGGGAGATATCCGTTTTATCGGATCATCGTCCATGAACAATGGTTGCACTTCATTGGTGGGTAATACAGAGAATATGCACCCGGCAAATACGATTACCGTTTGCTATAATGGTAGTGTTGGAGAAACGTTTTATCAAGATGAGCCGTTTCTTGCTTCGGACGATGTCAACGTGCTATATCCGAAATTTAATATGAATCGTAATATTGCATTGTTTATAGCACCTCTGATTAAAGCCATCAGTGCACGCTATAACTATGTTGATAAGTGGAAGCAAGATGTTATGGTTGCGGATGAAATTATGCTTCCTGTTGACATAAACGGTGAACCGGACTGGGCATACATGGATGAATACATGTCAGAGATCGTGAAAGAATCTGAGGTAAACCTTGCAAGTTTAATGAAAGCCGATAACGAAAAACATGAGGTGAATACTTCTGAATGGAAGGAATTTACTATTGGAGATTTATTTGATATTCATCCAACCAAGGCTTACAAGAAAATCAATATTGAACTTTTTGAAGACGATGGTACGAACCCAGTTGTTGTAAACACAGGATTTAATAATGGCGTTGGTGGATATTCCAATTTAGATTGTACAGAAAAGGCTGGGACTATTACATTTACTGACACCGCAGCGAAAAGCACGGATTCCTTTTTCTATCAGGAGAAAGATTTTATCGGTTATCCACACGTGCAGGGGATGTACGCCAAAACACACGAATGGACAAGAAACGAGGGATTGTTTTTGAACTCGGTTATCAAGTCGATATTAAATGGCAGGTATGATTTTATTAGAAAAATGACACGGGCTGAAATGCTCAAATTAAAAGTTAAGTTGCCAGCAGTGAAACAGATGGATGGAACATATATACCTGATTGGGCATATATGGAAGAACACATGCGTTCTGTCATGAAGGATGCAGAGATTGATTTGACTGCTATGCAGACAATATTCTGAGCAACAGTGATATAAGGCCCGTCGTCCTATTGGGCGGCGGGCCTTATATCAAACGCTATTCAGTTTTGCTGTGATTCTGAGAATTTAGAAATTCTGAATACGTAAGGATATTATCTTCTCCAACCATTTCTGCAAGGAATTTTCTAAAAACTCGATCAACAGGGACAGAAATGAAAAAATAAAGCCGTTTTTTAGGCCTGGAACAACATACATAGAACAAATTGCGATTCCTTATGTATGCTGCCTCTTTATCCTGTGGATATCCGTTTTTAATCATAGGGGCGTAAGTTTCAAACTGATACTGATTCCATCCTTTACTTATAACAAAAATCACATTATCGTATTCCTCGCCTTTAACGCCATGCTCCGTAGAAAAGTCTGCTTCCGGATGAAAATAATTGATTGCTGCCAAAAACTGTTCGTATTCTATGTCCAAAAAATCCTTAATTGTCACATCGGCTCCCGAATACATTGTTTCTGGTGCATTTAGATATAGATCATAATACCCGTCAATTTTTGCCGGAATCGGAATCAACTTTGATTCAAATACTGTTCGGAGAACATCTACACTGTTTTTTTTGCGTGCTATTTTCAAAGCTTCTTGTAGATTTTTCCATTTAACTTTTTCAGCTTTTTTGGTGATAGGATAACGCTTTAGTTTCAGCGTGTCAAACAGTAACTGCATATCATTGGTCTCTAAAGCTTGATATATTGGTTCAAGCTGTTCCATAAAAAATAGCAGAAATGGATCTTCCTTATCTCTAAGACCATCCTTTAAGATATCTAAAAGTTTATTATATCCCTGTTGGGCAGCGAGAACTCGATGTGTAATCATTAATGTCTTTACATTTTCACTGGCAGGAATGCAGCTGTGTTTAATATGCTCCATTAGACCATTAAGTCTTTCTTTTAATTCAGGCGAAGGCAAATCACCCTTGAAATTTCGGTCCGTTCTTCGCTCTCCTATATAATCATCACATGTAATAACTGTGACTTCTCCAGCAAAGTTGTCAATGGCAGAGCGCTGAGGAAGCTCCGGCCTAATAAAGTTTAATAGATCTACAATTTTAGGTGCAGAACGGAAATTCGCCCCCTTTTTTATTTCAACAATATTTTCGTGCTGTATTAAGCCGCATGCCTTATTTGATTGATAAATGGTTTGCCATGAATCTCCAAAAAATCCAAATTGAGGACCAGAATTGAGTGATATAAAGTATTCCAAAAATCGGTCAATAATTGGTTTTAAGGAATCTTGATATTCGTCTATTAGAATTAATGGATATTTATCACTAAAAACGCGGCGAAATTTTGCATTATCTAAAAGAGCAGCAAACAATCGAATGACATCATCATGGTAAAGATACATGATACCATTTTCATTATATCGATGTCCTAATGTGTATTCTACTTTTCTAATTGCAAAAAAATCTCCTTCGGTTGACCGCAATGTCTCATCTTCACTTATAATTTTGATGAGGGTACTCTGGTATTGCTTAATTGCATTCCATGCAAAAGAGTGAATTGTTGACGGAATAATAAAAGAATCATTTGTCAGTCGTCCGGAGATAACATCCACTGCGGCATTTGTATAAGTAATACATACTACATGCTGGTTCTTTTTGCGGTACTGCTTCCATTTATTTACTTGTATCCACTCAATAACCTTATTAAGTGAATAGGTTTTGCCTGACCCGGCCCCAGCTTCAACACGAAAATTATATCCCTTTTGAAGGGTATCGATAATCTGTAGGTCTATTTTATTAGCTTCCTCTTGTGCTAACTCAAAGTTTGATTTTTGAGCTTCCTTTGACATACGTTTCCCCCCCTTACACAAGGACTTTTTGCTTATTGAGCCATACCAAACCATCTTTAAGATACTTGGGAATAGAATAATCAGGGTAATCACAAATCAATCTGAGCGCAAAATCTGTTTTACTTTTTTCTGTAAATTCCAATTTTTTCTCTGTAACAGGATCAGCTAACCCATAAAAAGCTCTATTCACGTTTTTGATGGCTTCTTCTAAGGATCTTCCGCATAGTCCATTTTCAGCAACCTGAAATTCTATATGGCATTTATCTATCGTTTTCTCGTCAGCTGTTAGATTTATAATATCTTCTAATTTTATCTTGCTTTTGTCAGCACTTGGTAACCCCTTTACTTGTCTAACCCACCATTTAATTGTTGAATTTGATGTGGTTTTCCCTTTGCTCACAACAGATTTAGTTCTCCCATCTTTCATTGCATCAATATCAGTAATAATCAAGCAGGGAATCCCCAAAAAGCGAACAAATGGTATAAATTTATATGCATATGCCCCGCCGATTTCAATTAATGCATAATATTGAGCTGGAAGCTTATATGTTATGGGCGCAAATAGTCCTAATTTATCACATTTTTCTATCATGTCCGGGACAAGCAAACGTTCCGATGCGCCTTCCACAAAAATAACCTTATCAGCAAAAAACAGGTCGCAACGGCTCAACGTTAGATACTTCTTGATAAAATCCATATTTTCGGAATCTTCTGCACCAAAAGCGCCTAAATCCTTATAAACAACGCCTCTTTTTGTCTTTTGTGCATACCGGATGTTGGAAAAATCCATAGTATTAGCAATATGTGCCGAATGCGAAGTCAGAAAGGTTTGAATATGTACATCCGATATTTTTGATAAGAATGTTTGTAAATATCCTGCGAACGTGTGCTGCATTTGGGGATGCATGTGTGATTCCGGCTCTTCGATAAATAGTAATGGAATACATGCTGTGTGATCTTGCTTAATTTTTTCTGAAAAATCAGCAAGTAAAAATTCCATCTTTATAAGATTTTTGTAGCCAAGGCCATTATGTGAGCTTGGAAGAGCTTCGCCGGCAAGTGGAGCCGTATAGGTTAATTCTGTTTGGTCTTTTATCTGATTATCAATTTGTAGTTTAGTGTTGACTCCAAGCTGCAATTCCTCTCCGTTCGGATAACCAAAGCCAATAGCTTTTCCAACAATCGAGCTGAGAAGATTACTGCTTTCCCTTTGAATGGATTTGTTTGCTTCCTCAACAGTTTCACGTAACTTTAATACATCTGCTGCTATTTTGGGGTCTAAATTTTTTATATCGACACTAAAATAGCTACTAATCAGCGTTCCTAAAGAATTATAATTTTGCTCTGTGGCTTCCCCTAATACACGCTCTGCTGGTATTGGATAGAATGGAAAAAGATCTGCCAATTCTTTTTGTGTTTTTATTTGTACATCTGCTTTGTTCTTGGGATTAATAGCATATATAACCAATTCAAACATTTTTGAGAAATTTGCAGAACACACCTCTTTTGTTTCTTGAGGATCTAAGGCAAATGCCCCATCTTTATAAAAACAGGTATGGAAACAGTTGCGCAACGATTCTTCATCCATTTTCAATGAGTATTCAGCTTTAACTAATGCAGTTGTTGTATCAACATCTACATCAATAATAAATGGGGAAAGTGCTCCCAAATTATCTTCCGCATCATCTAAAGAGTAATCGATGAGGAACTCTATTGATGTTAACGGTAATCTTTTGCATAGCTGTTCATACGTTATCTTTTTTCTCATAAATTGAGCCAACAGTATAAATGCATATTTTCGCCTCTGCAAAGGATAATCGTCGTATGATAAAACCCTATTTTTAACCACCTTCTCTAAAATGCTCATACATGATGTTTTTGCCGTATTGTTGCGGCCAACAATTAAGGTGATATTTCGATGAACATCCAGTTCGGCATTAACAATTAATCGGAAATTATTTATTGTAATTTTTGATAAAAGCATGATAAACCTCCTTGCACTGTATAGCTAAAAGACAATGTATGCTTGTTTTACGTTCATAGGGTCCACATGACGTGTTAGGTATATGATTGCTTTTTTAGCGAATACTTGACTTATCATTCGATCCCATTCTGCAAGTTTTTGGATTTCCGTTGTCCGGTTCACAAAGTCAAAATATATTTCGCCCCATTCGCCATCGCAATCTACCTGATACAGATAGATTGCGGTGGCGATTTCTTTTTTCTTTCTGGTAATGTTTTTGCATTTTAGACGCACAGCGTGCAGAATACCCTCTTCTACCAAAATAGTGGTGAGTTTGTCCAGCGCCTTGCGATATGCACGTTCCGCACCGCTGGTTCCGCTTCCTTCAAACAGAGTAGCAAGCTCCTCAAAGGAAGAACGGCTGCTCATGGGACTTACTCTGCCGCAGCGCATACAGATAGCGTTGCGTTTTTCCAGTAACGTTTGTTCTCGATAGTCAAGAGCATCGAAGGCTTTTTGAATGGCTTCGGCTTTGATACCATTCCAGAGGATTTCGGCATAGTCCCAGTAATCGTCTCGACTGACATCTTCGCCGGTTTCCTCGCTGTCTTCATCTTGTCGGGAAACATAGAATGACTGGCGGCTGCGAATCCCTTTTGCAGCATTCAGATATTCAGCAGCCGTTTCCTGCTTGCAGTTCTTTTCAGCCGCATATTCGGAGATGGTTTTCTTTGCGTTTTCTCCCGATGTGCGGTATTTCCATGCAATTCCTCGGATTTTTTTGTATTGGTCCAGAGAATCCACAAACCAGCTTTCTTCCAGCATGCGACAATAAAGAAGAGCATCTGTGATAAAAGGATACAAATAGGTTGTAAAGTCAGCTCCTGTGCGGGGATCATAATCTGAAAAACGTTCAATCACAGCCACAACACAGGTCATTTTATAGTCAAGGAAGCGCTCTGGATCATATCGCTCATTGCCGTCGCTGCGCCAAAAGCTATAAATTCGTCCATTAAGCATCCTTTCATAGTGATGCAGAAAGAAGGACAAATAACGTAAATCCTTCTGCTGTTGTGCCTGGATGATATAGTTGTTCAAATCAGATTCTTTAGGCGGTTCCGGTTCTAACTGTAAGGTGCGCTCTGCTTCCATGCGAGACAAGTTTTCACCGGTATAAAATCCATATTTAGAGGCATATCCCTTCATGTCCCATTTGTATTCCGGCATCGGCGCACCTCCTTTCAATCTGTCTGGTTAAAGCTTTATTTCCGCTTCCAGACGCAGGGATTCCTGTTCCATTTCCGATTCATAACACCCTTTGGCATAAGACACGTTGCTCAATGTCCGCAGCATTTTATCTTTGGTCAGTTTTTCATACGTTTGGCAATGTCAGCATCGAGAGTCCCACGCTTGACATACCGGTTAATGGTGTTACAGCGGCGTTCATAAATCTGCTTGATAGGATGGTCATCAGCAAGTTCCCGCTGTGACCTCCCTTGCAGATTTCCAATCTGGCGGCAAGTTCGATGGAGCTTATCTCCCGGGGCAAGATTACCGCAGTATTTGGTATGCCGGGCATTGGTGGTCAAAAACCAACGTCCGCAGATGGGGCATTTCTTCGGCGCATGGCCTACACAGAGCCCTTCAAAAAAATCAGATCGGAACATCCCCACAAAGGACACATAGTGCATTCGTTTGACCAGTTGCGGCGTATCGCTGCCGGGTTGTATCGCAGGTACATACTGCACAGAAGCATTAGTTAGGGACATCCAAATTCCATCCTCTTCCGACAAGCTGGGATTACTGGAGAAAAAGTCCCCAAAAGAAACAGCATATCCGCTTGGCGACCGTTCCTGTCCTGCGGTATTGAGCTACTCCGCAAACTGGAGCATAGTATCCTGGAACTGTTCCAGAGAATAGCCCAAATGTGCCAGCACAGGGACAACCCGCAGAAGTGTCAGTGCCTTTTGATATTGAGGGTCCAGAGCATTCATCAAATTTCCGGAAGCAAGAGATTTGGCATACGCCATGGCATTTTCCAGATATTCATTCGAAAACACTTTCTGGATATGTGCTGTTATCCGCTTTTCATCCAGATAGGAAAAGGGAGGAATATCTTTTAGTTTATGGACAATTTGCAAAGCACTTTCTCTGGCCGATATAAACAATTCTGCATTGGCCATACCAAGCTGCATAGCCCCCATAAAAAGATTCAAACTCCCACATAATTCCGTAATCTGTTTAATCAGAGCAGCGGGAATATTGAGAGCATCACATCCGATGGTACCGGACGGAAAGTTTTTCCCCTCATAGCTCACAGTGTCCTGCCAGAAATCCAGCGACAGTATCTGATGTTGTACCACGTCCATCCTTATACCCTCCTCACTTTGTTGTTCTAAAGTCTATTATAACACGTTGTCCTGTTTTTTGAAATCGGTCTGTCCTTCCATTAGCCTGTTTTTTTGAAATTCCAACATAACCATGGCAGAGGGTAAAGAAAATCCCTCTCTAAATTGCAGGTATAGGAGGATATGCCACTACCGCAGGAACACAAAAAACACAGACGGAAATGAACACAAAAAGGAGGACGGATGTCATGAAAAAAATCGACAATGGCTGTCAGGACAAGCTGGACTGGTTCGACGGCAAGCACATTAATGAAATTTTATTTTGCCAGGAATTTTTGAAAACCCATCCCATGAGGTGTATTGGAGGAACTTTATTTACGGTAGATGGCCCGGTGGAAAGTGAGGAGCTGGTCAAACGTCAAATCATCGATATGGTGCAAAGCTGCGTAACCACTAATCTTTCTAAATGGGCTTCTTCTTTGCTGGAGAGCTTGAAAATTCAAGCCTATTCTGAGCCGTTGCCAGTGGAGTTGGATCGCATCCACTGTGCCAACGGTATTTATTTTCTGGATGGCCATTTTGAACCGAAAAAGGTTTTCTGTAACAATCGGTTGTCGGTTAGCTACAATCCAGCTGCTCCAAAGCCTCTGCGTTGGCTGCAATTTCTTTCAGAACTGCTGGAGGAGGACGATATCCTCACTTTACAGGAGTATCTGGGTTACTGCCTGATTCCATCCACCAAAGGTCAGAAGATGCTTATGCTGATCGGCAGAGGCGGCGAGGGAAAATCCCGTATTGGTTTGATTCTCAACGCCATGTTTCACAGCGCCATGAATGTGGGAAATATTCAGAAAGTAGAGACAAACCGGTTTGCTCGTGCCGATCTGGAACATCGCCTTCTGATGGTGGATGACGACATGGATATGAGCGCTTTGCCTAAAACCAACTATATCAAATCTATTGTTACTGCCGAGGCAAAAATGGATTTGGAGCGCAAGGGAATCCAAAGTTACCAAGGCCAGCTGTATGTGCGATTTCTCTGCTTTGGAAATGGTTCACTTACTTCTCTGTATGATCATTCGGATGGTTTTTATCGTCGGCAGCTGATTCTTACCACAAAAGAGCGCCCTGCTGGCCGGAAGGACGATCCGTTTCTGGTTGAAAAAATGCTGGATGAGCTGGAGGGGATTTTCCTCTGGTGTCTGGAAGGGCTGCACCGACTGATTGCCAATGGTTACAGTTTCACAGTAAGCAATCGAAGCGCAGAAAATGTAGAGCTGATTCGCAGAAGCAATAATAACATTTTGGACTTCCTGCAATCTGAGGGGTACATCCGCTTTAAGGCTGATGCAGAATCCAGCTCCAAAGCAATCTATGAAGCATACAAAATGTGGTGCGAGGACAATGCTCTGCACGCACTTGCCGCAAATCGTTTTAGCTCCGAATTAGCTCAAAACGAGAAAAAGTACAATGTGGAGGCAACCAACAATATTTATCTTGCCGGAGGTAAACGGGTGCGTGGATTTGTTGGAATCGAGGTGCTGGTAAGACCATCATTCTGAAAAATTTGCACTTTGAACATGGGGATGCTGTACGTACTGTACGGTGTACGGCGTACGGTACGTACAGCACTTCGAGGCTCTATGGTTAAAAACGAAAGGGGCTGGTTAGAACACAGCCAAATCCCTTAGGGGAACTAAGGGCGCACTTCTATACCGCTCCTCAATGGCGGTATTGTGCGCTCTGCGAGGTTAACTTCCGTACTACTAAGCCCGGAAGTTTTGCGGAATTTCATTCCGTACAAGAGGGGTTCCCTCTTGCGCCGCTTGATGCGGCTATCTTCCCTGTAAACCGTTTGCACCAGCAAGCGGTATTTTTTATGCCTGTTTGAAGAAAGGAACGAGTAATTATGCCAAACAAGAAAACCAAAGACGATCTGCTGGCCGAGAAAGTCAGCGCAGAGAAAAAATTGGAGCAGTACACCCATCAGCTTCAGCGAGCGGTCAATCGTGAAAAATATCTGGTCAAGGGCGAGGCCAAAAAGCGACCCCATATTCTTTGCAATATTGGTGGTGCTGTCCTCAGCTTTTGGCCGGAGGTGCAGTATTTGACCAAAGTGGAACAGTATCAGATTTTTGAAAAATTGGCCCAACAAGCGGATGTAAATAACGTAGTGCAGGAAGCCATTGATCGGTATCGTGCCCAGCAGAATGGAGGGAAATAAAATGGCGCTTTTTCATTTTCATGTTGACCAGATTGGACGCAGTGCAGGGCGATCAGCTGTTGCATGTGCTGCCTATCGTTCTGGCGAAAAACTGTACAGCGAATATTATGGGGAAACCAGTGATTATACCAGCAAGGGCGGTGTGATGTATTCAGAGATTATGCTGCCGCCCCATGCTCCGATGGCTTATGCAGACCGGCAGACGCTCTGGAATGCAGTGGAAGAAGTAGAGCGCCGTCACGATGCACAGTTGGCTTATTCCTTCGATATTGCCCTGCAAAATGAATTGACATTTGAGGAAAATCTGGAGGTTGCCAGAGCGTTTCTTCTCCAGTATTTTGTGGGAGACGGGATGACCGTGGATTTTTGTGTTCATGACCCGGAACGTGATGGAATACAAAATACACATTTTCATGTCATGGTGCCAATCCGGCCTCTGAATCCTGATGGAACCTGGGGAGCCAAACAGCACAGAGTTTATCATCTGGACGAGAATGGAGAGCGCATTAGAGACGAACATGGAAACTATGTGTTTGATGCTATTGCCACCACCGATTGGGGAAAACCGGAAACTTTGGAATTGTGGCGGGAACAATGGGCCAATATGGTAAACGCAAAATTTGAGCAGAAGGGCTTGTCTTGCCGTATCGACCACCGTTCTTATGAAGATCAAGCACTGGATATTCTGCCTACTGTTCATGAAGGACCTGTGGTACGCCAGATGGAACAAAAAGGTATCCGTACCGAAAAAGGTGAATTGAACCGCTGGATCAAGGCAACCAATCGTATTTTGAAAAATCTCAAACAGCGGATTGCTGACTTAAAGCTGTGGATTGAGGTCCTTCGGGAGGAATTGGGAAAACAGCAAACCAGTCAGGATTTGGTTCGGTTGATTCAGGACTATTATGGCGAACGCAACCGAGGCACCCTGCATCTTCCCGCTTACGCCAGACAAAAGGCTCGTGTCGGGAATTTGAAACAGTTGAATGAAACCGTGAATTATTTATCCGAACACAAATTGTTTACCGTGGAAGATCTTCGCAAGGAGATGGAGAAAATGGAGGATGCTCGCCACATTTTGCAAGAGGGCACCAGAGAAAAACAGGAGCGGATTAAAGCTCTAAAAGAATTGCTGCGCCATGCAGAAGCATACGAGGAGCTAAAATCCCTCCAGGAAAAACTAAATATTTTCAAATTCAAAAAACGTCGGGAGCAGTTCAAGCAAGAGCATGAAAGTGACTTCCGACGTTTTTATTTGGCCAAACGCAAGCTCAAAGAAGCTGTGCCTGACGGCGAACCACCAGTAGATGTTTGGAAGAATGAACTGAGCCAATTGGAACAGGAATACCGCCAGCAATCAGCACAGGCCAGCCTGTTTTGGAAAGAGAGCAAGAAACTACGGGAATTGCAGGTCCTGGTAGATGAAGTGTTGCGCAAACAAGGGCAGCGTGAACGAGAACAGCAGCATTCGGATCGTCATCAGGACAAACAGGAGGAGCGCCTATGGTAAATGCTGATTTTGAGAGATGCACCGACTTTTTGGCCAGAATGATTGAAAAATATGGCGGAGAGTTGGATCTTCCCAAAACAGAAGAAAATGATATGAATGATACAACAAAACAAGGTACACAGGGGTCATCAGGTATGAATCCCAAAAAGTTTCCAACAAGTTCATTGACTGCGGACAAGACAGCATGATAAAATGAAGTTGGGACAACAAATAACATGTTTTAGTAATTTATAAAACCAAAATATTGTGTCGCTGACAGTGGCACAATTTACATAACGATGCAGGATGGAGGCAACGTAAAATGAAGAAAAAGGAGTGTTATATCTATACGAGAGATTCTACTTCCATGCAGGTAGATGGATACAGTCTGGATGCCCAGAAAGACAAACTTCGCAAGTATGCAGACTTTCAGGACATGGTAATTGTCGGTGAATACTCTGATGAAGGAAAATCCGGAAAAAGTGTAGAGGGACGTCCTGAATTTTTGCAAATGCTGCGGGACATCGAAGAAGGAAAAGATCATGTTTCTTTCGTGCTGGTATTCAAGTTATCCCGTTTTGGCCGTAATGCCGCTGATGTATTGACCTCACTGCAAAAGATGCAGGATTTCGGTGTGAACTTGATCTGCGTGGAAGATGGAATCGACAGCTCCAAAGACAGCGGAAAGCTGATGATTTCGGTGCTTTCTGCTGTTGCCGAGATTGAACGAGAGAATATTCTGGTGCAGACCATGGAAGGCCGCCGTCAAAAAGCCCGTGAAGGAAAATGGAACGGCGGATTTGCTCCTTACGGCTATAAACTGGTAGACGGAGAACTGGAAATCGCTGAGGATGAAGCAGAGATTATCCGCTTGATTTTCGACAAATACATCAACACGACGATGGGTGTCAACGGAATTGCTGCATGGCTGAACCAGCAGGGATACCAAAAGAAAAAACGTCAGAACAATACGCTAAATGGGTTTGCAGCGTCATTCATCAAGGGCGTTTTGGATAATCCGGTTTATTGCGGAAAACTTGCTTATGGCAGACGGAAAAATGAGAAAATCCCCGGCAAACGCAATGCTTACCATATCGTCAAGCAGGATTCCTATATGCTGTATGATGGTATTCATGAAGCGATTGTGTCAGAAGAAATCTGGAACACTGCACACGACAGGCGATTAAGAACTGGGGTAAAGAGAGAAAAGACCTACAGCCTGGAGCACGAACATCTTCTTTCTGGTATTCTCTGCTGCCCCATTTGTGGTGCCGGTATGTATGGCAATGTCAACCGTAAGAAGAAAAAGGATGGCTCCCGATACAAAGACTATTTCTACTACACTTGCAAGCATCGCCGCTCTGTTGATGGGCATGTCTGCACATATAAAAAGCAATGGGGCGAAGATAAGGTCAATGCAGCGGTGGCAGAAGTCATTAAAAAGCTGGTACAAAATCCGAAATTTGAAGCGGCTATTCGGAAGAAAATCAACACTCGTATTGATACCGGAGAGTTGGAACAGGAAATTGAAAATCTCCGCAAGCAGCTTCGCCAGGTATTAGGGGCCAAAAACAAACTGGCACAGCAGATGGATAGTCTGGATGTGACAGACCGCTACTATGACCGGAAGTATCAGGATATGCAGGATCGTCTGTATCATTTTTATGACCAGATTGCCGAGATTGAAGATTCTATCGCTCAGGTGGAAGTGCGGATTCAAAACATTCGCCAGCAAAAGCTGGGTAGTGACAATGTGTATCAATATCTGCTATACTTTGATAAACTGTATGATAAATTTACAGATGCTGAAAAGAAAGAGTTTCTGAGCAGCTTCGTGGAACGTGTGGATATTTATGAGGATGAACTGCCGGATGGACGATTTTTGAGGCATATCAAATTCAAGTTCCCAGTGTTCTACAACGGTCAGGAGATCGATGAAATGAGTTGGGACAAAGAAAGTACAGTTGAGACTGTGGTGTTGCTACAAAGGAAGAATATGTAGAAATCCTTGAATTTACGCA
>OGZV01001745.1_pt1 | contig 18924 bp, 14 predicted proteins | sample 1576861 | NCBI WGS metagenome assembly OGZV01 (sample SAMEA3541501, study PRJEB24748) | human gut metagenome | biome: human gut; feature: human-associated habitat; material: faeces | place: China | collected 2012
TCGTCATTATCGCCTGCCTGTTTGGCCCGGCCGAGTCTTCCCTCGCGGGACTGCTGTTCGGTCTTGGCAGTCTGTATAAGGCTTCCGCGACCTATGTCATGCCTGCAGATGCGGTCTTTTCTCCGTTCCGGAGTGATTTTCCCATTGGAAGCATACTGCTGAGTGTCGGCACGCGCGTGCTGTTCGGTTTTCTGCTCGGCTGTCTGTTTCAGCTGGCACGCAAAAGCAAACGAAAGAATCTGTGCAAGCTGCTCATCACAATCGCGGCGCCTAAGCTGCATGCGCTTCTGGTCTATACTGCGATGGGTCTGCTCTTTCCCTCTCTCGGTTTTAATATTTTATCAATATTTATACTTGAAAAAAGTGACCTCATCATCCTGCTGTTCTGTGCTGCGATCGTTCTGACGATTGACAAGCTGTATCACAGTCCCTTTATCCAGACCTATAAAAAAGCGGTCAATGAATATGAAAACACCCCGTACTGGTCTCCAAAGATTGGTTTCGTGCTGGGGGGTGTAAGTACGTTTATCTTCTGTATGGCGGTCCTCTCGACCGTGTACTTCTCCAACCGTATGTACTACATGCTCGGGCAGCACGGCGTAGATGTCACACAGCACATTCATCGGGATATTCTCCACCTGCAGGTGCAGTTTTTGACTGCCATGCTGGCACTCAACTTCATTCTGCTCATCCTCATCCTGATGGTCTACCGCTACATGAAATTTCGTGAGTACACCGGCGAGCTGGACTTCCTGACCGGCATTATGGGCCGCAAGCTGTTCCTGCACACCTGTCTCCGCAGCCAGAAGTCCCACGCCGGAGCAGCCGGCTGGTTTCTGGTCTGTGATCTGGATTATTTCAAGCACATCAACGACAAATACGGCCATTCTGTCGGTGATGAGGTCCTCAAGCAGTTTGCCGAGCATTTACAGAACACCTTTCGTTTCTGCGGCTCTGTCGGCCGTATCGGCGGTGACGAGTTTGCCGTAATGCTCGATATAGATCTGTCGCAGGACCAACTGGAGCATCTGCTGACGCAGTTCCTGCGCGATATTTCCGGTATTCTCGAGCAGGTCACGGTCAGCTGCAGCATCGGCGCGTACCGCTTTGTTTTCCCGCAGGAGATCAAGTACCTGCTCACCGAAACCGACCGCGTGCTCTATCAGGCCAAGGAGAACGGCCGAGCGTGCTTCGTGATGGAGGATTCGACTGAAAAGTAAATTGCAAAAGTCCGCACAGCGTAGGGCAGCTGTGCGGGCTTTTGTGTCTGTCGAAACACTAACGTTTTCCGAGCAGCCTTTCGATCGAATTTCGAAGAAAAGCCGCGCCTTACAGGCACATTTTTCTTCCCTTGTGTATCTCGGAATTTATGAATTTGCTCCGCAAATTCTATTTTATGCGTGCTGCCGCACGAAGCAAAAGAGTCGAAATGCAGCTTTTTCGACAGGATGAAGCACAAAGGACTAATGTCCTTTGTGCTTTTCGCGTTTTTGCTGCTGTTTGAGTGTATAAAGCCGTTTGGCCTCGGCTTGTTTGCGCGCACGGCTTCGGCGCTTGCGCGCCTGCTTGTTCTGCTCCTGCTGGAGCTGCAGTGCCTGCTGCGATTTGGTGCTGATGCCGATTGGCGCGGTCTGCCGTCCGGCTTCCCGCTGTGCCCGTTTGGGATTGCGGTGTGCAGGCTTTACGGCAGTCTCAACAGCCGGACTGAATTGCAATCGGTAGTAGTGCCGCAGCAGGTAAATCAGCAGCTCCGGCTCCTTCGGCTCTGCGCCGAAGGTTACCTTTGCCGCGGATAACCTGCCGTTTTCGATCCGCTCGAATACACCGACCCAGAACGGGTCCTCAAAAAATACGGTCAGTCTGCCAATTACTTTGTCCATTGTTTTTCCCTCCTGAAAAATAAATGAACAAAGAATGGACAACCCGGAGGGGCAGGTTACTTACCCTGCAAAAGCAGGACATCTTCTTTGTCAAAGTAAATTGCCGTATAAAATATACTTACCCTGCAAAAGCAGGACGGCCGGGCTACCTACCGGCTCTGGTGCACGGAGTGCACGTTGCGTTTTTATCTTTGCGGTTTTATTATAGCATAGAAATGCAGAGTGCGGTTGAAGATTTTGATTTGCAGGTTCGATATGCCAGCCTCATAGTATAACAGAAGTCCCTGTACCATACAGCACAGGGACTTGAAGGAAAGAGAGATTTAGGCGTTTTCCATGATGGCCTTAACGGCAGCTGCGGTATCGGTCAGCGGGAACAGCTCATAGCCGACACGGCCGGTGTAGCCGCACTCCTCAAGGTGACGGATAACCTTCTTATAGTTGATCTCACCGGTGCCCGGCTCATGACGGCCCGGAGCATCAGCAACGTGAATGTGGCCGAAGGTATCGCCGTAGTTGGAGATGGTATCGCAGATGCAGCCCTCGTTGATCTGCATGTGGTATACATCATACAGCAGCTTGAGACGCGGAGAGCCGATCAGGCGAACGATTTCAGCGCCCATCTGGGTGGTAGCGAGGAAGTTGCCGACGTGGTCGGTGGTGATGTTCAGCGCCTCGAGGTTGAGGTTGATCTCTTCCTTCTCGGCCAGCTCAGCGCAGGCGAGCAGCGTGTCGTACATCGAGCACAGCTTTACGGTGTGGGACAGGTTGTCGTAGTGGTTTACTACAATGCCGCCGTCACCCAGTGCGTTGGAGTGGATGGTAACGCTGGCTGCGCCAACCTTCTTAGCCGCCGCGATGGACTCCTTCAGGTAGTCCAGATACTTCTGCTTGTGGGTCGGGTCTACGAGCGAGTAGTCCGCGTCGCCGTTGAAGCCGGAAATGGCGATGCCGGCCTTCTCAGCAGCCTCGCGGGTCGCATCCAGATCGCGGATGCGCCAGTCCCAGAACTCTACGGCCTCAAAGCCGTCGTTCTTTGCAGCCTGGAAACGGTCGAGCCAGTCCAGCTCGGTGTAAAGGGTATCGATGCAAGCGCATTTTCTCAGTGCCATAATAAATTACCTCCAAATTTTCTTGTTTCGGTTGTCTTACTCTTTTAAATTGATGATACATCAAGCGCAGCGGATATGCAACGCTGTTTTCCAAAAATTATGCTCCGATGCCGAGCGGAGAGAATGCCAGATAAACCAGCAGCACGCACACGATAACGATCACGCTGACCAGCTTGCTGTACTTCCACGGGGTCAGGTCTACCGCGCCGACATCCTGCTGCACCCAAACCTCAGCGCCCTTGCTCTTGTTGCGGCGGTGCATGAGGTACATGATCAGCATCTCGAGCGGCCACAGGATAGATACGGCGTACAGGTAGTGGATGCTGCCCTCATTGCCGCCGAACAGCGAGTAGCTCGGGGACAGCAGCATGAAACCGCCGTAGCAGATGATGTGGAACACCATGATGAAGCGCGCGCTGTACTTCGGCAGGCAGTTGAAGAAGAAGCCGCCGAATACGCCGGACAGAACCGGCAGGCCAACCAGCATAACGAACGAGTCGAGGAAGGTCTTGAGACCGGCGGGGAAGAAGTAGACCATCGGACCGACGATCATCGAGAAGATCGCGAACACAATGCCGATATTTTTGCCGACCGAGACCAGCTTTTTATCGCTGGCGTTCTTGTTGATGAATTCCTTGTAGATGTCCATCGTGAACATGGTGTTGACCGAGTTGAGCACCGAGTTGAACGAGGACAGGATTGCGCCGAACATAACGGCTGCGAAAAAGCCCATGACCGGCTGGGGAACAACGCGGGTGATCAGTGCCGGGTAAGCATCGTCCATCATGGATACCTGCGTGCCCTCGATGTTGAAGATCGCGTAAGCGATAACGCCCGGCAGCGCAAGGAACATAAAGCCGAGGATTTTCAGGAACGCGCAGTAGAGTGCACCCTTCTGTGCTTCCTTGAGGTTTTCAGCGGCGAGTACGCGCTGGATGAACGACTGGTGGGTGCACCAGGACTGGAAGCCGAGGAATACCAGACCGAGGAATACGGTCGGCCACGGAACCGCCGGTGCTTCGCTCTGTGCGGGTGCGATGGAGTTGAGCATATCGGCGTGGTTGTGGATCAGGTAGCGCACGCCGTCCATGATGGCAACGCCGCTGTCGCTGCCGGAGGCATGACCGAGCACGTTGAGCGCGAGGAACGGGATCATCAGTCCGCCGATCAGCAGACCGACGCCGTTGATGGTATCCGATACCGCAACCGCCTTCAGACCGCCGAAGATGGCGTAGATCGAACCGATGATGGTGATCAGAATGCAGAGAATAACGATAGACTGGAACTTGGTAATGCCGAGCGTGCCGGACAGGTTGAAAATGTTTTCAAATACCAGCGAACCGGAGTACAGAATGACCGGAATCTGCACGAACAGGTACAGAATGATGTACGCGATGGAGAACCACAGCTTAGTGGGTCGGTCGTAGCGCTCGCCGAGCAGCTGCGGAATGGTGGTAATGCCGCTTTTGAGATAGCGCGGCGCGGCAAACAGCGCCAGCACGATCAGCGCGGTCGCCGCCATGACTTCGAACGCCATCGGACTCATACCAATCGCCCAGGTCTGGCCGTTTGTGCCGACAAGCTGCTCTGCGGAGAGGTTGGTCAGCAGCAGCGAGCCTGCAATGACAATGCCCGGTAGACCGCGTCCTGCCAGAAAATAGCCGTCGGCGGTGGTCTGGTCATCGCCCTTGGTCTTGACGTAGGAGATGACCGCAACTAAAATGGTGAAAAATACAAAGGTTACGCAAGTGAATATCATTTTCTCTGTTCTAACTCCCTCGATTTGCATAAAAAACCGTTGGTGCATAGCGCACCAACGGTTTTAGCACATTGCTTAGACTGTGTGCGTGGTGTGAAAATTAAGCTGTGATTAAGCCTCGATCTCGGAGATCTTGACCGGGCGGCCCTCATGCAGCGACTTGGTAGCAGCTGCTGCCATCAGTACCGGATACAGACCGTCCTCGCCGGTAACCGGAGTCTCCTTGTCGTTGATAACGGCATCTGCGAATGCCTGCATTTCTGCAACGAATGCGCCGGTGTAGCGGTCCCACATTACCTTGTAGGCTACGCCGTGTACCGCGCCGTCTGAGGTGGACAGAACAGCGGTGTTCGGGGTGTCATTCTGGTCCTCGGCACAGCCCTCGGAGCCGAATACCTCAACGCGCTGGTCGTAACCGTAAACCGCCTTGCGGCTGTTGTCAATTACGCCGATCGCGCCGTTTGCGAACTTGAGGGTAACGAGCGCAGTGTCAACGTCGCCGGCCTCACCGATGCCCGGATCGACCAGAACGGAACCAACTGCATTTACCTCGGTAACTTCGCTGCCTGCGAGGAAGCGGGCCATATCGAAGTCGTGGATCATCATATCGTAGAAGATACCGCCGGAAACCTTAACATAGGATACCGGAGGCGGCTCCGGGTCGCGGGAGGAAATCTTGATGATGTTGACCTTGCCGACCTTGCCGTCACGAACCATGTCGTAAACTGCGCGGTGGTTGTGGTCGAAGCGGCGGCAGAAACCGATCTGCAGCTTTACGCCGGCTTCCTTGGCTGCGTTGATGGCAGCATGAACCTTCTCCAGATCATAATCGATCGGCTTCTCGCAGAAGATGTTCTTGCCTGCGTGAGCAGCCTCGATGATGTACTTGGAATGGGTGTCGGTAGAGGAGCAGATGAGAACTGCCTCGATCTCGGGATCGTTCAGAATGTCATTTGCGTCCTTGGTGGTGTTCGGAATGCCGCAGGACTTGGCAAATGCCTCGGTCTGCTCATTCATAAACGGGTCAGCGATGGTCTTGATCTCCATCTCCGGTACGAACATGGAAATGTTCTTTGCGTGTACCTTACCGATACGACCCGCACCGATAATACCTACTTTCATGGGTGTTCCTCCTTAAATGAACATTTGGAATAAAAAGAGAGGTTTGTATGAAGCGTTGGAGCGCGTTTCCATACATAGTTTCCGCCGCAGGCGGTATTAAATCGTGAAGGCGTTGCCTTCACAAAAAAACGCGGAGCATGTATCTGCGTTTTTTTACAAGTAAGAAAATCGGTGTGCCGCTGTGCGACGCGCTGATTTTCGCCCGGGAATCATCCGCGGCAAAGCCGCGGTGTTTCCCATCTCCTTGAAATGCGTGCATTTCAAGGAATTATTTCAGCCAGTTTGCGAAGTTGTCCAGACGAGCCTGTGCGTTGTCCTTGGTGATGATCTCGGTGCCGGTGTCTACGTCGCCGTACTCCTCGCCGTTCAGGATCTTCACGATGGTCTCAACTGCCTTGTAGCCGATGTCGAAGTTGTTCTGTGCAGCGGTCATGGTCAGCTCGCCGTTCAGAACGGCTTCTACTGCGGACTTCTGGCCGTCAAAGCCGAGGAAGATGGTTTTTGCGTAGTTCGGATTGTCCTTTGCGGTACGGGCAGCTGCCAGCGCCATATCGTCGTTGTTGGAGCAGATGATGGCAACGCCTTCCGGATACTTGCTCATGATGCCTTCCATCGCGGTTACAGCGAGGTCAGCGGTTGCGTTAGCGTACTGGGTTTCGTTATCAAGGAACTCGCCGCCGGCTTCGTTTACGCCTTCGCGGTAGCCTTCCATGCGGGCGGTGTTGGTTGCGTCACCCTGAACGCCTGCGATCTCGATGCACTTGATATCGGTCCAGCCGGCTGCCTTTGCAGCCTCAACAGCGGCCTTGCCGCCCTCCTTGGCTGCTTCCTTGTTGCCGGTGCCGACGAATGCGAGGCACTTGTCGGAATCAATGCGGGTATCGTATGCTACGACCGGCTTGTCGGTGTTTGCGATAGCGGTTGCAACAGCCTCGGACTGCAGCGGAGCGATCAGGTAGCCATCGTAGGACTCAACCGCAAGGTCGGTCTGGATGGTGTTGAGCTGCTCCTCGTAGTAGGTCTCAGCCGGAGGGCCCTTGATGTCCAGGCTGACCTGATCCGGATGCTCATCCTCATAAGCCTCTGCGCCTGCCTGAACGATGTTCCAGAACTCGGCAGCGTTGGTCTTGAGCACCATGCTGATCTTGTACGGGCCGTCATGGGTGGAGGCGGTGTCGCCGCCGTCGTTTGCTGCAGAAGAATCGGTGCTGCCGCCGCAAGCGGTCAGGCTGAGTGCGAGGGCGCTGGTGAGCAGGGCTGCTAACAGTCTCTTTTTCATAGTGAGTCTCCCTTTCTTTTCTCGTTTTTCTTCTCGTGTCTCTCTTTCAGCACTGTGCGTTTGTGTGCTCTGTGCTGTTTATGTGCTTATTATAGCGAGCGGGTATGGGAATGTCAACAGGCAATTTGCCTGTGTGAAAATCGCTAAAATGGAAATACTGCCAAAATGAGCGGATTAAATGCGCGTAAAATGCGTATAAACTGAGAAATACAAAACAAATATGTGGAAAGCGAGGGTGGTCACAAGGTTTGGTGTGTGCAATTGTATATGTCGCACAAAGCACACATTCTGTGAAAAACACAGAATATCGCACATAGGTTTGAAAAAATGAAGAATAGAGCATAAAACACCGGATATATCGGAAAACTTGTGCAAAAAGCGGTATGTGTAAACGCACAGAAAGAAGGAAAGCACAGATTTTGTATTCACAAAGCACAGAAATATGGTATAATAAGCACAGAGAAAAGAAACATCACAGAGATGCAGGATAATATAAAGAGCAATTACGAAAAGGTGAAGGACTATGAACAAAAGACCAACCATTCAAACGGTTGCCGAGCTTGCGGGCGTCTCCCGCGGCACGGTAGACCGTGTATTAAATAATCGTTCGTATGTGCGCGCGGATGTGCGTGCGCGCGTGCTGAACGCCATTCAGGAGACTGGTTATCTTTCTCCGAAGGAGGCACATCGGCAGGCCGCAGAGGCAAAGCTGCCGCTCAAACCTGTGCGTTTGGGTGTGCTTTTGCCAAACTGGAGCGGCCCGTTCCACGAGGACGTCCCGAGAGGCATTCAGGCTGCGCGTTCTGAGCTGGAAAAGCGCGATGTCGAGGTGCGTGTGTGCACTTGTGATACAGATATTCCGCGCGAGACCATCGAGCTGCTGGACGAGCTGGTAAGCTGGGGCGCGCAGGGCATCGCACTGTGTGCATTAAATGATATTTCGATCGAAGCACGCATCGGAGAATTGGCCGAACAGGGCATTCCGTGCATCACGTTCAACTCTGATCTGCCGAACAGCCGCCGCTTGTGCTTTGTGGGTCAAAATTACGCACAAAGCGGCCGTATCGCCGCCGAGCTGCTCAGCAAGTGCGTGCCGAAAAACGCGCGTGTGCTGGCGATGGCGGGCAATCTGGAGTACGACGGCCACCGAACCCGTTTAGACGGCTTCTGCGAGCATCTAAAGAAAAAGGGCTTCTCTTCCTCGCAGATCGAGATTGAGGAGACCTATAACGACTACCGTTTGACCTATAACCGCGTCACGGCGGCGCTGCAGTCGGACAATCCGCCGGCGGCCATCTATATGGCAAACCGCAGCGTTACCGGCTGCGTGGACGCGCTCAAAGCTGCAGGCATGGATCAGCAGGTGCGTGTGATCGCACATGATATGTCGTTGCGCCGCAAGCAAATGCTGCTCGACGGCTCGCTTGATCTGACCATCACACAGGATATGTTCCGGCAGGGCAGCCAGCCGCTGCGCCTGCTCGCAGACCTGCTGCAGAAGAATATTCAGCCGGAAAACAGTAATAAGGGGTCGGAAATTTCCATTATCTGCGCACAGAATATCGAATAACGCAAAAAAGACGCTGTATCAAGCTGATACAGCGTCTTTTTTGCTTGTTCGGGGTGTTTTTGCCGTTATGCGATAAGAACTCCGCCAAATGAGGCGGGCTGAGGGCAGCCCGCCCTACGGGATTGCAGAACCGGATTTTATCGCGGATTCTGCGGCATCTGCCAGGCGAAATGGTCGCAATGCAGCAGCTCCTCCGCTCTGTGCGAGCACGGCTCATCCAGATACTCGCGGTACAGTGCCTGAACTGCCGGATTTTCGTGCGAAAAACGCAGCGGTGCATTCTGATCGAGTCGGAACAGAACCTTGCCGCGGTCGGCGGCCTTTTCGCGGTCGGTGCCGTCCACCGGCTGACCGCCGCCGCCGGCACAGCCGCCCGGGCATGCCATGATCTCCACAAACTCATAGTGTACCTCACGGCGCTGCAGCGAGCGCAGAAGCTGACGCGCGTTGCCCAGTCCGCTCGCTACCGCGCAGCGCACAGTCCGGCCTGCCAGCTCGAACGTCGCTTCGCGCCACGGCAGCGGAGAGATCGTGCCGTCGTCACGTACCTCGCGGAATGCATCCGGCGACGGATTTTCGCCGGTGGTGAGAAAGTACGCCGAACGCAGCGCAGCCTCCATAACGCCGCCGGTCGCGCCGAAAATAACGCCTGCGCCGGTGCCGTCGCCCAGCGGAGAATCAAACGCGGATTCCGCGATGTTTTCCACATCGAGGTGCTCGGCACGCGCCATGCGCGCCAGCTCTCGGGTGGTGATGACCAGATCGACATCGCTGCCGTGACCGGCTGAATCCATGCTCGGCAGCTCACGCTCGGCCTTTTTTGCGATGCACGGCATGACGGAGATGCTGTAAATTTTGTCCGCGTCCACGCCGAGATTGTGCGCCAGCCAGGTCTTGCCGACCGCGCCGAACATCTGCTGCGGCGACTTGGCGGTGGACAGGCGGCCGGTCATTTCCGGGAACTGCGACTTCAAAAAGCGCACCCAGCCCGGGCAGCACGAGGTAAACATCGGCTGGTTGTCCAGATCGCCTGCCTGCAGGCGCTGGAGCAGCTCGGTGCCCTCCTCCATGATGGTCAGATCGGCGGAAAACGTGGTGTCGAACACATAATCCGCGCCTAATTTGCGCAGAACGGACACCAGCTGACCGACGGTTGCCTTGCCGGTCGGCATGCCGAAGGCTTCGCCCCATGCAGCGCGCACAGCCGGAGCAATCTGCACAATGGTCACGCGGTCCGGATCACCGAGCGCAGCATACGCCTTCTGCGTGTCATCGCGCTCGCGCAGAGCGCCGGTCGGGCAGTGCGTAATGCACTGACCGCACAGCGAGCAGTCCGCCTGCTTGATCACGCGGTTTTCCGAAACATCAATGGTGGTGCGCGCACCAGAGCCGCTGATATCCCAGACGGACAGCGACTGCACCTTGTCGCATACCTGAATGCAGCGCATGCACTTGATGCACTTATTTACATCGCGGTAGAGCGGGAACGTGGTCGTCCAGTCGGCCTTTTTGCCGTGTGCGAGGTCGGTGGGGTAGGAAACACCCAGAATGCCCATATCGTTTGCGATCTTCTGCAGCTGGCAGGTGCCCGAGCGGATGCAGGTCGCGCACTTGTTGTCGTGCTGCGAGAGGATAAGCTCCATATTGACACGGCGCGCCTCGAGTGCACGCGGAGAATTGGTGTGGATGACCATGCCTTCACGCACAACGTTGTTGCACGAGGGAACCAGCTTGCCCTCGCCCTCTACCTCGACACAGCAGACGCGGCAGGCGGAGATTTCGTTCAGCTCTTTTAAGTAGCACAGGCTGGGGATTTCGATATCGACAGAGGCGGCGGCATCCAGAATGGTGGTGCCTTCCGGTACAGTCACCGGGATAGAATTGATCGTCAGATTTACCATTTAGAAGAACGCCCTCCCTTGAAAATACCGTAGCCGAAGTGGTCACAGCGCAGACAGCGGGAGGTCTCCTGATGAACCTCCTGCTCGGTCATGCCGCACTTTACCAGATCAAAGTTGCCGACGCACTCCTCGGCGGGTCTGCTGCGCAGCTCGATGCGGCCGCAGGCCGGCATATTGGTCAGATGCGGTGCCGGAATCTCAACATCGCTCTTGATAACGTGACGGAAGCCGAGGTGCGCGTCAATGTTGGCTGCAGCCACCTTGCCGGCGGCTACCGCGCGGATAACGGTCGCCGGACCGGTAACGGCATCGCCGCCCGCGAATACATGCGGGGTGTTCGGCACGAAGGCGTCGGACTCGGCATGAATCTTGCCGCGCACGACCGGAGCGATCTGCTCGAACGGCTTTGCGTCGATGGACTGGCCGATGGCTACGATAACGACATCGCACGGCGTGCAGAGCAGCGGCTGATCGGCATCGTAGGGACGCGGACGACCGTCCTTGCCGTAGGAGCCGATGACCTGCGGACGTGTCCACAGAGCGGTAACGCGACCCGTTTCATCGGTCTCAATGTGATCGGGTGCCTGCAGCGAGAGAATCTGGCAGCCTTCGCTCTGTGCTTCCTCGATCTCCTCAGCGAGCGCGGTCATATCGGTCACGCGTCGGCGGTAGACGCACGTTACTGCGGAGGCACCGAGACGGATTGCGGTTCGGGTTGCATCCATCGACACGTTGCCGCCGCCGATGACGCAGACGCGCTTGCCCTTGAAGTCCGGCACGCGGCCCTCGCCGATGTCACGGAGCAGCTGCACCGCGGAGTGTACGCCGACTGCGTCCTCGCCGGGAATGCCGATCTTCTTGTCGTTATGTGCGCCGATGGAGATGTAAACCGCGTCGTACTGGTTCTCAATCTCAGCGAACGAAATATCGCGGCCGATGGAAACGCCGGTGTGCACCTCAATGCCGGTGGACAGGATGAAATCGATATCCGCATCCAGCTTGTCCTGCGGCAGACGATAATCCGGAATGCCGTAGCGCAGCATACCGCCGAGCTTGGGACGCTGGTCATAGACTACGACCTGATGACCCATCAGCGACAGGAAATACGCCGCCGACAGACCGCCCGGTCCGCCGCCGATGATGCCGATGCGCTTGCCGGTCGAGGGTGCGGAATCCGGCGGCGTGGTGTTGTCCGCGTGGTCGCACGCGAAGCGCTTGATGCCGCAGATGTTGACCGCATCGTCCACCATGCTGCGGCGGCAGTGTGCCTCGCACGGATGCTCGCAGACATAGCCGCATACGGTCGGGAAGGGGTTGTCCTTGCGGATCAGGCGCACGGCGTCGTTGTAGCGGCCGGCACGCACGAGTGCAATGTAGCCCGGAATATCCACCCCGGCAGGGCACAGTGCTACACACGGTACCGGATGATCCCAGCCGAACAGACAGCGGCCGCTTTCCACATGGGAGAGGTAGTCATCGCGGAAGCCCTGCACGCCCTGGAGCACCATGCGCGCCGCCTCGTAGCCGATGGCGCAGTCCGCCGTATCCTGAATGACACGGGCGGTTTTCTCGATCAGGTCAATGGTCTCCGGTGTTGCGGTGGAGTCCAGCACCTGCTCGAGCAGAGTGGTCAGCTGTCCCAGACCGATGCGGCACGGAACACATTTGCCGCAGGTCTGTGCATGGCACAGACGCAGGAACGACAGCGACATATCCACCGGACACAGACCCGGAGGACTGGCGCTGATGCGCCGCTCGATATCGCGGTACAAGCCGGCAATGACGGTCTCAGCCTTGCCCGGCGTTTCAATGGATAAACGACTCAAAAAAGTCCCCTCCCTTTCTTGTAAAAACATATAAAAAATAATAGAACTTTTGGGCGGGTAAGTCAATTGCAACTCAGTGATTTTGGAGAAAATACCAATAAAAAGCTGCTTGCAGTGGCAGCTGGAGGACGGATATGCTATACTGCCAGAAAAGAGAAGGAGAGCAAAGCTGTGCGTATCATCAATTTCGGTTCGCTGAATATAGATAAGGTATATCGGGCGGAGCAGTTTGTCCGGCCGGGACAGACCATCACCGCGAAGGACTGCACCGTAGCTGCGGGCGGCTTCGGCGGCATCCGCCATCGCTGTCTCGCGCGCAGGAACGCATAAATCATCGGAAACGGGACAAACTGAATCTCCGAAAGGAGTGTATCGGTATGCACATTACAATCGAACGAGGCGGCTGTATTTCCTGCGGCCTGTGTGAAGGAACCTGTCCTTCCGTGTTCCGCATTGCGGAGGACGGCCTTGCCGAAGTCCATCATCAGCCGGAAACCGCAGAGGAGCAGGCGGGCGCGCAGGAGGCCGCAGGCGGCTGTCCGGTGGCCGTCATTCATGTCAGCTGAACAACGTAAGTGTAAAGGCAGACCGTCGGGTCTGCCTTTTTGCATCGACCGCAAGAATTTGAAAGTTTGCCCGGGAGCCCCGCTCATATCCCGCGAATAGGGGCGTTCTTTTCGCAAGAATGCTCTGTTTTTTCAGCCCCCGAAACGCTACAATAAAATCATCAAATGGAGAGCGGCAAAACCGCCGCGTAAGAGTGAGAGTTACATATAAAAGGAGAGAATATACCATGAAAACTGTTAAGGTTGGTTCGGTAGGTCTGGGTCGTCTGGGTTATGAGCACGCGAAGAACCTTGCAACGCAGGTTCCGGGCTGCGAACTGGCAGCCATCTGCGACGTAGATGCGAACCGTGTAAAGGAAGTTGCGGCAGAGCTCGGCGTGCCGAATACTTACACCGATTTTGAGGAAATGTGCAAGAATCCGGAGCTGGACGCGATCGTTATCGTTTCCCCGTCCTTCCTGCACTGCCAGCAGATTGAAATTGCCATGAACCACGGCAAGCATGTGTTCTGCGAGAAGCCGCTCGGCACCGATGTTGCACAGTGCAAGGCTGCCGAGAAGGTCATCGAAGCACATCCCGACCTGATCTTCCAGCTTGGTTTCATGCGCCGCTTTGACAAGTCCTACGCCGAGGCAAAGCGCAAGATCGACAACGGCGATATCGGCAAGGTAGTTCTGGTTCGTTCCTACACGCAGGACCCGCGCTCCACTATCGAGTCCACCCTCAAGTTTGCACCGCACTCCGGCGGTCAGTACCTCGATATGTGCGTACATGATATCGACCTTATCCGCTGGTTTACCGGCTCGGATGTCAAGAATGTATGGGCAATCGGCGGCGTATTCGAGTTCGACCTGTATAAGGAGCTGAACGATGCGGACAACGCAGCTGCTACCATCCAGATGGAGAACGGCGCAATGGGCTTTATGTTCACCAACCGCACCCATGCCGCAGGCTGCAATGTCGAGACCGAGATCATCGGCACCCACGGCACGCTGCGCATTGCAAACGTCGGCGCAAAGAACCTACTGAATATCGTGGATGAGCACGGCTCCCGCGAGGAGTATTATCCGGACTTCATGAGCCGTTGGCACGAGGCTTTCGTAGCCGAGATGGTTGCCTTCACCGGCCATGTCCGCGACAACACCAAGCCGGCTGACCTCACCGTTTATGACGGCACCGCAGTCTCCGAGGCTGCTTACCGCTGCAAGGAGTCCTTCGAGACCGGCAAGATGCTGCCGATTCGATAAAATCAGTATAGAGAAAGCCTGTCACTGTAGTGGCAGGCTTTCTTTTATCCGCAGCCCTGCCGGGCTGCAGCAGGCGAAGCGCTGCATTGAGTTTTCGTCGCAGGAGCGCTATAATAAGTTTATCTGATTATATGTACCGCGCTCTGACAAAAGGCAGTATCGCCAAAGGTTTGATCTGGTTTGCACTGGCAGGGCCGGTCGGTGAGGTTGGTATCCGGATTGCTATCCCGACTGGCTGGTTTTTCGCGGATACTATCTCCGCCGCAGAAAGGCGATTTTGCCGCGAAATTGAGGGAAAAGGAGCGTTTTTATGATTCAATGCTTTGTGAAAAAGGAATATGAAGCGCCATTCGGCCTGACGCAGATGCCGCGTCTGTTTTCGGTCAGCCGCACAGATGAGAAGGCGTCGGCGCATCCGCGTGTTATGCACGCGCATGACGATTTAGTGGAAATTGTACTCGTGCGAGGCGGCGAGAGCCGCTATTTTGTCGGCGGCACGCCGTATGAGGCACGCCGCGGCGATCTGTTCATCTTCAACAGCCGCGTCGTGCACGATGAGCCGTCCGGACCGGATCGTCCGGTGGCAACCTCGAGTCTGGCGCTTGGCGGACTGGCTGTGCCCGGACTGCGCGAAAATACGCTGATCGCGGAGGATTCGTGTCCGGTGTGCCGCCTGACCGAGCCGCAGACCGTGCGGCTGGAGCATCTGTACGACGTGCTTTACGATGAGCTGACCGAGGGCAACGACGACGGTGCACATCATCTTCTGCTTGCGATCCTGACGCTTGTGCAGCAGTTCCGCGCAACCGCAGCCGAAGGCAGTACGCACAGCGGCAACGCCTTTGCACAGCGCATCAAGGATTACATCGACAAGCATTTTGCGGACGAATTTTCTCTGCAGCAGATGGCGGATGCGCTGCATGTCAGTCCGTACTATCTGGCGCATATCTGCAAGGAAGTGACCGGATATTCGCCGCTGCAGTATGTTCTGCGTCGCAGGATTGGCGAAGCGCAGACGCTGCTCATCACAACTGATTTGCCGGTAACGCGGATTGCATCGCAGGTGGGGTATGACAACCCGAGCCATTTCAATGCGCAGTTTTCCAAGGCGGTTGGTATGGCGCCGAGGACTTTCAGAAAAGAGTATGTTTTCCATAAGTAACCGCCATACCCACGGCGGTGGGCAAGAGGATAGACACCTGTGGTTTCTACTCTCTTGTGCGCACCGCCGCGCAGGCGAGTTCTATTTGCCTCTCAGGTGGAAACCCTGCGTATCAGCACAGACTATATGGTATACAAAAGGCTCCCATTCCAACCGGAACGGGAGCCTTTCTATATAAGAGGTGCAAAGAGTATGTGTTATTCGGTCTTCATATACAGCATGCGGATCGAATTGAGCACGCACAGCATAGCCACGCCGGTATCGGCGAATACGGCCAACCACATGGATGCGATACCGAACAGACCGAGGATCATAACGAGGATCTTGACCGCGAGTGCAAACACGATGTTTTCCTTGGAGACGATATTCGCCTTGCGGGCGATCTTGATCGAGATCGGGATGGAGGTCAGGTCGGCGTTCATGAACACCACGTCTGCAGCCTCGATTGCCGCGTCTGCGCCGCTGCCCATTGCCGCGCCGACATCTGCACCGGCGAGTACGGGAGCATCGTTGATGCCGTCACCGACGAACATAACCGCACCGCGCTTCTCGCGGATATCGGTCAGCGCCGACAGCTTATCCTGCGGGAGCAGGCGGGCACGTACTTCGTCAATGCCGACTTCCTGTGCAACCGCGTCCGCACTGGCCTGACCGTCACCGGTCAGCATGGCGGTGGTGAGTCCCTGAGCCTTCATGCGGCTGATTGCGGATTTGGCATCTGCCTTAATGGTATCGGCAATGTCAACATGACCGAGGAAGTGACCGTCCATCGCCAGCAGCACTTCCGTGCTGCCCGGGGTACCGTGGTAGCCGGAAAGGTCGATGTTATTGCGCTCCATCAGTTTTACGTTGCCGCAGAGTATAGTTTTGCCTTCCAGCTCGGCGGAAATGCCTTCGCCGGCCTGCTCGCGGATGTTCTCAACCGTTGCACCAACGGCAACAAGAGAAAAGTCGCCGGCCTTTGCCGCGGACGTTTTGCGCTCCTCGTAGGAGTTGATGATGGACTTGGCGATCGGGTGGGTGGAAGCGCCCTCGCAGGCGGCAGCCAGCCACAGAAGCTCATTCTCATCGAGCGGAACGCCCTGCGCCGGAACGACCTTCTGTACTACAAAGTTGCCCTTGGTGATGGTGCCGGTCTTATCCATAACAATGGTTTTAACGTTATTCAGTGCTTCCAGAGAAGCGCCGCCCTTGAACAGGATACCGCGCCTGGAGCCTGCGCCGATGCCGGAGAAGTAGGTCAGCGGTACGCTGAGCACCAGTGCGCACGGGCAGGAAATTACAAGGAAGGTCATCGCGGTGTAGACCCACTTGTGCCACTCGCCGGTAACAAGGCTCGGGATAATGGCGGTCAGCAGGGCAATCGCAACAACAGCCGGGGTGTAAACGCGGGAGAAACGGGTGATAAAGCGGTCGATCTTCGGCTTGCGGGCCGCTGCATTCTCCACGCTGTCGAGAATGCGCTGTACCATGCTTTCAGCGAGAATGTGGGTGACGCGCAGCTTGATCGCGCCGTCAGTGTTGACACAGCCGGAGGTTGCCTTGTCGCCGGCAGCGACACGAACCGGAACCGGCTCACCGGTAACAGCCGAGGTATCCAGACGGCTTTCGCCTTCGACAACCTCGCCGTCCAGCGGAACGCGGTCGCCCGGGCGCACCAGAACAATGTCGCCCTCCTGTGCGTCCTCGGCCGGAATAACCTCGATTTCGCCGTTGTCCTTGATCAGATTTACCGTCTCGGGACGCAGGTCGATCGCGTCCATGATCTGCTTGCGCGAACGGTCAACCGCACGGTCCTCAAAGTATTCGCCGACTCGGTAGAACAGCATAACGCCGACAGCCTCGTCGAACGAGCCGACCGCCCATGCACCGATGGTTGCAACAGCCATCAGAAAGTTTTCGTCAAATACCTGACCGCGGCCGATGTTCTTGACAGCCGTCAGCAGGACATGGCGGCCGAGCAGCAGGTAAGCCGCGATGAGCAGCACCAGCTTGACAGCCATGGCCGGAATGAGCAGACCGGCAACGAACAGCGCTGCACCGATGAGCATTTCGGCAAGCGGATGGCTGCTGCTCTCTTCCTTTTCCTCCTCGGGGGCGATTACCTTGACTTCGCTCTCGATATTTGAGCAGATTTTACGGATTTCGGGAAGCAGTGCATCAGGATTGTCGCCCTTGACGCGCAGCTGCTTGGTCTCGTAGACCAGCACGCAATCGTCGATGCCGTCCAGCTGGCTGATCTGGTGCTGCATTTTCGCAGCGCAGTGTGCGCAGCCGAGGTTTTCGAGTGTGTAAACGCGCTGACCGTCCTTGCCGTAGTGCTTGGACTTGGGGGCAATGACCTTGGCTTCACTCTCAATGTCGGAGCAGATTTTGCGGATTTCAGGCAGGAGCGCATCCGGATTTTCGCCGGTTACGCGCAGCTGCTTGGTCTCAAATACGAGAACGCAGTCCTCCACGCCCTCGAGTTCGCTGATGCGCTGCTCCATTTTTGCCGCGCAGTGTGCACAGCCGACATTCTGCAGCGTGTAAACGCGCTTGACGCTGTGCGCGCCTGCAGAATGTTCGTGGTGGTGGTGCTCGTGCTCCTCGTCCTCAGCGTGGTGGTGATGGTGTCCGCAGCCGCAGTCGCAGTCATCGTCGTCGTCATGAGGATGGTGGTGGTGCTCGTGCTCCTCATCCTCATCGTGGTGGTGATGGTGTCCGCAGCCGCAGTCGCAGTCATCGTCATCGTGGTGATGCTCGTGCTCCTCATCCTCATCGTGATGGTGATGGTGACCGCAGCCGCAGTCATCGTCATCGTGGTGATGGTGGTGATGCTCGTGCTCCTCATCCTCGTCATGGTGGTGATGGTGTCCGCAGCCGCAGTCGCAGTCATCGCCGTGGTGATGATGATGTTCGTGCTCGTGCTCATGCGCTTCTTCATTTAATAAGGTATCCTCATGCTTGTGTTCGTCTGCCATTTCGGATCGCCTCCTGTCGGTGATAGTCAATAACATATGAACGATTGCTCATATGTTCATGTATTCATATTATAACCGAAGAAAGGGAAAGTCAATAGCGGTATACGAAAAATGTGCACAAAAGGCAGAGGGCAAAACTTCGCATTTTGCGCGCATTTCAGCCGGTTCTGCGAAAAATGCAAGCCGGAAAGGGAATACCTGCATCCGTCTAAACTGACCGAACCCGAGCGTTATTCACAAAGAAAAAGCGGATAAAAATGATAGACTTAACAAGATGTACAAAGTTTCCCTGTATTTTATTCGATTTTTTTTTTGCTTTTGGTCTTGCCAATACTGTACAAAAACCAGTATAATCTATACTGTAAGGCTATGCTTCATGCGTAGCCAGCCAATTTCTGAAGAAGAGGAAGCCGGGCGCGCGTCCGGTTCTTCTTGCGCAAAATATTAGAGAGGTGAAAGAAATGGCGTATTCGTTCCGTGGCGGCATACACCCGGGTACTCACGCAGACCCGGGCTATAAATCCGCGACAAACACCA
>OGZV01001749.1_pt1 | contig 18894 bp, 18 predicted proteins | sample 1576861 | NCBI WGS metagenome assembly OGZV01 (sample SAMEA3541501, study PRJEB24748) | human gut metagenome | biome: human gut; feature: human-associated habitat; material: faeces | place: China | collected 2012
GCAGATACAGCTATCTTCATCCTGATCGACAGAAGCGGATTACTGAACGTGCACTGGGAACACGATATGGAAAAGAACACCTGGAACAGACCTTCTTACGCAAGGATCCATTGACCATTCTCTACGTCAGATCTCACCTGCGCCTGGTTGTAAATCTCCAGACAAATGTGAAAGCAATGCAGAGCCCGGCTTATGCTCATCGGGTAAAACTTTCTAACCTGCAGCAAATGGCAAATACCATTATCTATGTACAGGAACATGGATTTGATACGCAGTCAGATCTGAAAAATACACTGCTTGCATCAAAGCAGGAACTAAAAGAAATGCAGACACAGTTTGCTCAGCATCGGTCTGATCTAAGGATCCTCAACGATCAGATCCGTTATACCGGACAGTACTATGCAACTAAGGAGGTTTATTCCCAATTTTCAAATGCAAAGTACAAAGGAAAGTACCGGAAAGAACATGCGAAGGAAATTCAGAAATATGAAGAAGCCAGAGATTGGCTGAGATCCTTTTATCAGGATGGAAAGATGACAAGCCTAAAAACCTTGACTTTACAAAAAGAAAAACTGCAACAGCAGATAGCTTCCGAAGAAGAAGCAATAAGCAGCTTGAAAGAAAAACTAAAAGATCTGGATACTGCCGATCAGAATGTTGATGCCATTCTTCAGATGCAGATTCCGGAACCAGTAAGATCAAAAACCAAGGATCTCGAACGATAACCATCACAAAACAAAGGAGGAACTATCACATGACACAAGAAGAATTTAATATTGTATTTGAACTTCAGATGAGAAAGTGTGCCGATATTCTGGCACATAAAAAGAAAGAATATACCGGTGACAATATTGACCGCCTCAGTGCATTCAAGATTGCTGCCGCCTTACAAAACTGCGATCCCAAAGCAGCACTGGCCGGTATGATGTCGAAACATGTCGTATCCCTTTACGATATGTGTTATTCCACTCTGTTACATTTTGACATGGAACAGTGGGATGAAAAAATCACAGACTGCATCAATTATCTGATCCTTTTAAAAGCTCTGGTAAAGGAGGAACAGGCCTATGGATCACATTGAAACAGCTATCTTAAACTGCTATGGAATCCGGGAAGCAGAACAGAATATGGTCTTTGCTGCCAGACTCACACAACACGGTCATACGATCCAGAACATGGCAGATCTGATGGATCTTTACCGTCAATCCTACAGTCAGAAGACTGTAGAAAACATTGCAGGGCTTCCGCATCCAACCGTGCAGAAATTCATGGTCATTACCGTAGCTGTTGTTGGTGCAAGCAGACGCTTCCTGGCACAGATCACAAGACATCAGAACGAAGTAAAGTACATGAGTGCATCTCTGCAGTACAGCAATTATTCCGGTCATGCTGCATTTGCTATTCCATATGGAATCATGAAAGCAGATAAAGAAATCCAGGATATTTACAAAAAAAGCTGTCAGTCAGATCTGGAGCACTATACAGAACTCTGTACCTTAGGCATTGATCATGATTCAGCCGGATATGCCACACCGCAGGGACTTCGAAACGTACTGATCATCAGTGCAACGCCTTACCAGTGGAAGCATATGATCAGTCAGAGAACCTGCAGAAGAAATACGGATGAAACAAGGATTGTGATGCTACAGATCTGGCAGAGATTGTACAAATTAAGCCCGATTCTTTTTGCACCGGATCTGACCGGTCCATTCTGTCAGAGAGGAAGCTGTATGGAAAAACAGATGTCCTGCCAGAATCCTATTTCAAAACTTTGGATACCGTCAGATATCTTAAAAGCAGATTATCCATTGCTCATCAGAAGGGAGGTGAGCAGCCATAAAGATTAAACTGATTGACTTTGGTCTGAAAGCAGATCATCATCCCTTCCGGCCACATGAAAATGATGCCGGTGCTGATGTATTCATGCCTTATGATTGCGTATTAAAACCAGGTGAGGTTGCAAGAATTCCACTTGGATTTGGTCTCATCATCCCCGATGGATTTGCCGGATATGTCTTTCCACGAAGCAGCATGGCAGCAAAAGGACTGGTATGCGAGCTTCCACCGATCGACTCCGGTTACCGTGGTGAGATCCATGCCATTATCAGCAACGTAAGCACATCTTCTCAGACCATTCATAAAGACACACGCGTCGGTCAGCTGGTGATTACACCGGTCGTGATCGCAGATTTTGTCCTGGACCTTGGTAATGAACGAGGAACCGGGGCTTTTGGAAGTACAGGAGAATAATACTATGATTACATTTGGAAGAAAATTAAAACACTTAAGACAGAAAAATCATCTCACCCAGAAAGAACTTGGCATAGCTGTTGGATTTCCCGACAGCTGTGCTGATGTCCGGATTGCTCAATATGAAGGCGATGTCCGAACACCAAAAGAGGATCTTATGAAACTCTTCGCATCAACACTCGGTGTTCCGGTTGAACTCTTTACCGTACCAGTACTCTCAGAACCTAGAGAGTATGAAGCGGCAGAATATTGGAGGTATGAGTTAGGGGCGGAACTAGATTAATTGTCATAATACTGAAATGAGGCAACGGATTTTCCGCTGCCTCGCTTTTATCATTTTGAGGGTAATTGAAAATATCCTCCTGTGTTGAGCAATCCTCTTTTTCTGCGCTTTATCTGCATATCTATATATTTCATTTTATTTCTGTTCCATCGATAAAAAGCACATATTTATCCGGATTATGAACAAGATCATAATCTTTTCCATATTCAATTGGTCTAAATTCTATTTGCATAATGGATTCGCCATTTTCGATATCTTCTTTCCAAGAATATACGGTCATATCAAGGCTGGTTGCATATCCATGATCTGTAGAAAATTTTATTGAATGAAATGAATTCTCTTTATACATTTTTAAAAGCAGTCTTGCAAATGCTTCTTTATCAGAAATATTTTTTCTGTTAGCAACTACTGTAAGATTTTCATCTCTATTCATAGAAAAACTGCCAACTACATCTGGCTCACCTTCTTTATACTTTAATAAGCTTTTTCCAATTATCATTCCAACAATAATCGAAAAAACGATAGCAACAAATACAAGTGTTATATTATTTTTCTTCATTTTATCAAGTTCCTCAGAATTATATATAAGTCTTTAGAACTACTATATCATATTTTCACGTTAAACCAAATAAAAAAGAAGAGCAATAAGCCCTTCCATCTTCTTATTCACGTATTTATTCCACCAATGCTCTCACTGCATTGATAATTCTCTGTTGCTTTTCTTTAGGTAGTTTCTCTATCATTTCAGATAATTCATTCGTAACGCCGCTAACCGAATGTGTCACAACATCAATCAATAGTGTATCTGCTGAAACATCTAATGCATTTGCAATCGCAATAAAAGTATCAAGTTTTGTTACTTTCAGTCCTCTCTCTATAACACTTACATGAGTTGGACTCAAGTTTACCAGTCCTGCCAATTCTTCTTGTGTAAGATTCTTAGCTTCCCTTGCAGCTTTTATTCTCTGACCAACCGCCTTTAAATCCATTGTGACACCTCCTTTAGAACGATAATTCGGTCTAAAATTAGTATAACGATTGATCTTTAAAACATACAGAATCTACAGATTGTTAACTTGTTCTTTAGAACTATTTTAAATTAAAAAGGCCCAAAAGGGCACTTTCCCTTTTGAGCCTATACACTTTATCAGCTAACGTATTTTGTTTTCATTTTTTCTCATGGTCATGAGGCTTTTTTCTCTTAAATCGCATTCTATGAATCCTTCGATTGCTCTTTCTGTTCTTCAATAATTCGTTCGGTTGCTTTATGAATTCTATCCTTGGAATAGGGTGGTCTTAAATTCAATGATAACCGCCCTTTTTTAATCATATACGTTTCACTACCATCCTCCGAAGATCCTTTCAACCAGCAATCATCCGGATACTTCTCCGCAAAAGACCTCAACCGTTTCTGCAAGCTCTGATTGAAGGTATACACATCATAGAATCCATCATCTTCATTAGTCAGAATAATCGTTTCTTTTTCACACTTTAACCTTCGCATATTCTATCCCCGCTTTCTTTCCATTTCCTGATCCAGGTACTTTGGTATCGGCTTTCCGGACCGGCGAGCAATGGCAATCTGTTTCTGATGCAGTCGTTTGATTACGGACCTTCGTTTCTTAGGTTTATTATTTTGTTGATTTCGGGACGTCTGTTTGTTGTTGCGTGCATCAGAAATTTTTTCCAGGTTCTTCTTCTGATTATTCACCAGACCGTCCACCATATCATAGTTAGCTTCTGTACCAGATTCTCTGCTTCGTTCATAAGTGCCGTTCTGGTAGAATTTCTGGTAATGTTCCAGACGGATTTTACCATCTTGTTTTAGCTGTTCGACCGGATTTAGCGGTACCTGCTGTTGGATGTAATCATGAATCTTTTGTTTTGTCTTTTCATCGAATTTCTTACATTCTTCGACAACCATTTTTCCATAAGCATCCAGGATAACACCCTGGGCCTGATCTCGGTATACCTGATGTTCCATCAAATAAAACTGTTTTCCATCAATAATGACGGTGTCTGTTGCAATCCAGTTCCCCTTTTTCCCATCAATCTGATAATTCTCAGTTTCCATAGTGATCAGTGCACCGGATGTGTTGATACGAATAAATCCGGCCAGATACTGTGGATAGTTCTCATCTACATAGTAGCAGCTGATTTCTCCATTCTTGTTCAATACGAGCACGTCACTGACTTCGCATTGATTTTTCGTCCGTTTCCAGATGTCAGCGACTTTTTCATTTTCCTGCATTTCATGAATCGAGATTAATCGGTAATTTTCGACAGTAATCGACACATTCTGCTGTCTTGCCTCTTGATATGGCAGATGCCACAGTGCTTTTCCTGCTGTCTGCTGATCTACTCGGTAGACTGCAAATTGATTAAGCTTCATAGGCATCATCCTCCAAGTTATTCAGATAATAATTCAGATCCAGAGAATAGTAGTATTTGTCTTCGATCTGCTGTAATTTTCCAACTGTAGAATTGATGATCTCAATTATTTCATCATTCTCAGGATCACTTTCTTCCTGTTCCAAAACTTCCAAAGCTTCTTTCAGTGTTTGGATTGTTTCTTCCTTTGTGTGCTGCTGGAAGATAGCAGTAATAGTCAGTTCGTTTTCTTCCAGGTTTACATTTCTCATAGGCTCATTTCCCCCCTTTTCTTTTTCGGTATTGGTTTCATCTGTATATTCAGCTCCTTCTCGTTTTTTTCTTCGCTTATATTTTTTTCGTTATCCACTTTCTTATTGGATTCCAGAGGATTTTCCACATTTGGATGTCTTTCTTCCAAGTATTTTTCCACACGACTGATTGCATTTTGCACATAAGAATTTTCTCTAAATCCAGGAATCGAATTCAAAAATTCTTTCTGTATTTTTCCTTCAATCATCAGACTCTGCATTCCTTCATAATCACTTCCGTCTTTCAGATCAAAGCCAACACATTTCAGTCCATGCATACGTTCTGATGGGATTTTCTCATAAGCTTCCAAGGCTTCTGGTAATGTCAGGTCATAATGTACTTCACCCATTACAGGAAATTCAGCACATTCAGCCGCATAAAAGCTGATACATGTAAGATCATTTTCATAATCCACATTTTCTATTTCCGGGACAATATCGAGTATTTTTTCTCTTTGTGCTGCAAAGTCTGGAAGTTCTGCAAATCCAAATCGATCCACGTAATATGCCTGCATATCCCCACCACGGTTTGTAATGATAACATCACTGACCGACATAGAATGTGCTTTATAATCTGCCGGTGGATTATCGTTGAACATAGCGTACAAATCATCCAGCTTTTCATTTTCATGTAATCTGCCGGAATAGACACACTTATAATTTGCTGCATCGATTGTAATGCCATCTTCTTTGACCATTGCCATATTCATAAATAAATGTTGTTTTCCCGGTGTGTCTTCATCCACATGATAAATCGCATAGCGGTCACCATTACCTCTGAACATTTCTTCCTCTAGGGTATAATCATACTTAAATGGGTACATAGCCCGATCAACTCTCTCCGAAATATCCGTCCCTTCTGTAATCGTGTCTTCCAGCCAGTTTTGGATATCTCCCCATGATTCAAACTGTAGATAGCCGGCAATTTCATGCGTCCCATCCGGTGCCAGTACAATATGTCCCGGTTCGCTTTCCCGATAATCATAGCGGTATCCAGCTGCTTCCAGTGCATCTACCAGAATCCCGTATTTTTCATGTAATTCTGTTTTCTGTTTTTCTTCGAGAATGATTTCAAGCTCTTCTGTAAGCTGATCGATCATTTCACCGGCTGTCTTACGAATCACATCCATAGATGCTTTCATTTCCTTCATTTCCCGGCTGCTGCTCCAGCCTGCAATGTAAGGGAAACTATAATCCGATGTATCCAAGTCAAAGGAAGAGCATACACAGTAAGCAACGGATTCAGCTTCAACCTCTTTTGTCAGACGGTCTTTTTCTACACCCAGGCTTTCCATGATTTCCTTGTCATGCAGTTTAGCATGGACAGTTTCATGAATAGCAGTCTTTAAGGTCTGGCTTTCACTGAGTCCTTTTTTGATCACGATTTCCTTATCTGCATTGTGATAATATCCATTGGCATTGCCATCGATCTCATCGAATCGTATCGGCACTGGGGATATTTTCTGAATAGCCTGCATGAAAGAATCAAAATCCTGTACAGCTGCAGTCAGTAATTCCGGTGCCAGTGTCTGGATTGGTTCCCCGGATGTCTGAGCAATATCAAAGACGGTAACTGCTTTAAAATGCGGAACTGTAACTTCCACCTGTTCAGTCTTAGGTTTTCCATCGGTTCCCATGATCGGTCGCTGATTTTCATCCAGAACCTCTTTTTCCTTCATTTTCTTATATGGTGCCGGTGCAATGATTGTAATTCCTTTTTCGCCTTTCATGACCTGTCTACCCATGGACTGCCAGTTTTTGTAGCTGGTAACAAGTGTGGCATCCGGTCGCTGCATGGCGATCAGCATTGTATTATTAAAGGAATAATTGTGAAACTTTGCCATGGTTTTAAGAAATTCCTGATAGCGGTTACTTGTAAAAAGTTCTTCCACACCGGATTCCAGTGACTGCATAATGCTGTCCATATCTTTTCCCTGAACCGGTAATGGAATTGTTGCTGTCTGCACTGTTGGAATATCTCTTACGTCACCCTTTTCTTTTGTATCTGTTACTTCTTCATAGGGTGCGGTGGCTTCAGTCACCATTCCTTTAGTCAGATCAATATCTTCAACACGAGTAGAAAAACGAACCCTGCTATCTGGAAATTCTCCTTTATCTCGAAAGGAATAGTAATTCCCATTCCGTCCTGTAATGATGTGATCAACCAATGAAATCCCCATCAATTCCCCTAATTCCTGCATTCTTGCTGTAGTCTGGATATCCGATGTAGATGGTGTCAGATTTCCGGACGGATGATTATGAATGAGCATCATTGAATGAGCATTCGAAAGAATTGCACTCTTAAATATTTCTCTTGGATTAATTAATGCTTCATTCAGCGATCCTACAGATACGATATTCATATTGATCGGTGTTAAATCTGCCTGTAAATTAACAATACAAAAGAGTTCCCGATCCATCTGGGAAAGAAATTCATTCATAACACGAATTGCTACATCTGGATTATTCATAGGTTCATTACTATAAAGTGGTGGCTGTTCCACCATACGAATTGCTACCTGTTCTAATTTATCTGCCATCAGCAACACCTCCAATCGGCACATTTATAATAAATTCCTGATCATGTAACGTCTCAATTTGCTTCTTCAATTTTTTAAACGAAAATGTGTGTGATAATCTTTTTCGATACTGGCTGTATCTTAAGCTTGTATTTGTTTTAATGTTCTCTTTCGTCATAATCTTCTCCTTTTCAAAATGCCCCACGACATTTCCTTATGCCGCAGGGCGTTTGCTCATTTAACGGGTTTCATGCTTGATATTAGAGTTCCATATCGTGCTTCTTTGTTTTCGGTTTCTGATCCGGCTGTTCTTTTCCTGCTTTCTCTGTTTTTGCAGCCTGCGCTTCTTTTTCTTTCTGACGTTCTGTAAATCTGTCGGCTTTTTCAAAGACGTGATCCTTTGTGTCAAAGTGATATACATCATTGGTAAGGCGTTCTGCTGGTGCTACCTGAGTCGCATTGACTTCTTTTACCATATCTCTTAACATTTCTGCATCCACTTGCCCGTCATCTGGCAAGACCAGCATTTCATGGATGGATGATGGCAAAATGAAGAAATCATTTCCAAGAAGTTCCCCCATGCTATCCATGAATTCCGGATAAAAGATCACACCGGCTCCATCAATTCTGTCTGTATTCGTAACAACAAAGAATGTCGGCATCTCGCTTGATTCCTGCAATGTTTCCTGCAGCATTTCACGTTCATCCGGTGTCAGCATGAGAATATTTTTCTGGTACATTTCATCTATCAATGCACCTATACTTGATACCTCCGGAGCCATGACACGCGGTGAACTTTTCATCGCATCTTCATGAAGCTGTTCTGCAGAGATTCCATACTGTTCAAGCAGATCATTCTTGATAAACATGGAACTTAATCCATCCTGATCCTTGCCTACTGCCACATGATAGGTGATTGCGAGATCTTCCTTCAGATGGTGTGGCGCATTTTCGAGGACTTCCTTATTTGCTTCGGCTGATGATACACGGATAAACAGCTTGTCCTTCACATCTTCATAATTTAAAATGGATTTCAGATCAACCTGTATCGGTGCCTCAATGACTATATCTGCAATCTTTCTACATACAGTTTCCATTGTTACGCCAGGCTGTGCTTTATATGCTTCATACAGTTGGTTAAGATTAATTGTTGGAGTAAGCATCTCCCCTTCTTTTCTCACCATCAATCCCGTATAGGCACGGTTCAGTTTCTGACACTCCATCGTTGACACCTCGGCATTCTCATAATCCTTCGGTAAAAAGAGTCTGATATTGTCCTTTACTTCATTTACAAATTCATTAAAATTCATTCTTCGTTTCCTCCTCTAATCTGTTTTCTTATTTCTTTTTGCTTTTGTTTTTTGATTTCTTTTTGGGAAAGGATAAAGAAAAATTCACCCTTCCGGTTTCATCTGCATCCATATGAAGATCTGCCTCAAAGTACATATTCTTCTTTCTGGAATACAGGTCTTTTACATGCACACATCCACTTTTCAGAAATTCTGCAGCCATCTTTTTATCCATGGTTTTTTCCATGCTCTGCAGATAGCGGTTATCTTTCCAGAGAGCAAAGTGACAATCGTGGTTGCTACAATAGAAGTTGGTTTTGCTTTCATATACCAGGCTTCCACATACCGGACATGTTCCAATGCTTTCTCTGGTCTGAAATCTTCTTGTTTCTTCTTCGGAAATCGCATCGCATCCATTCAGCATCATGGTCAGCATGTTTTTGATCTCGGTCATAAACTGTTCCGGTGCAATCTCTCCATGCTCCATCAAGAGCAGCTGATTTTCCCATTCTGCAGTCATACTTGCAGATTTCAGAAAGTCTGGCAGGATCTCCACAAGGACTTTTCCATCATCTGTTGGAAGGATCTGTTTCCCTTTTCGGGTGGCATACTGGGAATAGATCAGTTTTTCGATGATACCAGCTCTTGTTGCCGGAGTTCCTAATCCTTTCTTTTCTGTGTCTTCATCGAATTCCTTATTTCCAGCAGTTTCCATTGCTGCAAGGAGAGTATCTTCACTGTATGGTTTTGGTGGCGATGTAAAATGTTCTGTCTTTTCTGCAGCTACAGCATAGAAAGTCTGTCCCTGGGTTACTTTCGGCATCCTCTCTTTCATTTCCTGATCCGGATCTACGATTGCCATGCGATCCTTATTCTTGAAGCAGTTTTCAAAGAGTTTCCATCCATCCTGCAACACAGTTCTTCCTTTTGCTTTGAAGATTTCTCCCTGGCATTCCACTTCAATCTCTGTTTCCTGGTAAATGTGATCCTTACTCATTGCCATGACCGTATGGACTGCAATCAGGAAAAGAATCTTTTCTTCCCAGGATTTCAATTCATCCAGATGGCAGGATGCAAGTTCCATCGTTGGAATGATTGCATGGTGATCTGTCACCTTGCTGTTATTCATGACTTTCTTCACATCTGGCTGCTCCGGCTGATCAAACGGACCTGTCAGTTGATATTTCTCATAAATCTGACGAACCACATTTCTTGCTGTCTGCTCCATATCTTCGGTCAGATACTGGCTGTCCGTTCTTGGATAAGTGATCAGTTTCTTTTCATACAGGCTCTGAGCGGTATCCAGTGTCTGTTTGGCTGTCATTCCGTAGATACGGTTTGCTTCTCTCTGCAGTGTGGTCAGATCATAAAGCTTTGGTGCTTTTACTTTCTTTTCCGTTTCTTTTACTGCTGTGACAATAGCTTCACTTCCCTGGCATCTACTTCTTAACTGTTCCGCCTCATCCGGATCAAAGATTTTTGGCTTTACAGCCGGAATTCCATCACAATCGAGTTCCACATTGAAATACTTTTCTTTCTGGAAATTGCTGATCTGTCCGGCACGTTCCACCAACATGGCAAGTGTCGGTGTCTGAACCCTTCCAACGGTCAGCTTTTTGAAGTACTTTGTGGTGTAAGCTCTGGTTGCATTCATTCCTACCAGCCAGTCAGCCTGAGAACGGCATACAGCAGCTTCGGCCAGATGTCGGTATTCCTCTGCGGATCTCAGATGCTGCATTCCATCAAGGATTGCTGAATCTTCCAGAGAACTGATCCATAATCGTTTCACCGGCTTTTTACTTCCGGATAAGTCATAGACATGTTTGAAGATTAATTCTCCTTCACGTCCGGCATCACAGGCATTTACGACGTATTCAATTTCCGGACTGTTGAGCAGTCTTTTTAAGATATAGAACTGATCTTTCTTATCTTCTGAGACTGTAACTTTCCAGTCTTTCGGGATGATCGGGAGATCTTCATATCTCCACTGGTTAAATTTCTCATCGTAAGCATCCGGTGAAACATATTCTGCCAGATGTCCGAAGCACCAGCTGACCATACAGTCGGTTCCTTGTAAATATCCGTCTTCTCGTTCCTGTGCTCCAATCACTTCTGCGATTGCTCTTGATACACTTGGTTTTTCTGCAATTACTAAATACATGATGTATTACCTCCTTCATATAACGAAACGGAGAGAGCATGTTTTACAGCCCCCTCCACTAAAAAAGTTTATTTATTTTTCATTTTCTTCAAAATCTTCGTCTTCAGACTCTTCCTCATCCGGAACTTCTTCCAGTCCACCTGTTTCCAAACCTTCCGGCTGATCATCCTCATCTTCCTCTTTTTTAGGTTTATAGATCTTGAAGTAGTAGTAAGCTGCCACACCGCCGAGAGCCAAAATCAGGATTGTTGCCATTGCACCCATATTGGTTTTTGCAGATGCTGTTTTCTCCGGATCAATGGTAGCTTCCTTGTCTACATCCTCATTATTTGTTTCATCCAGCACTACCTTTGATTTATCTGGCTGTGGTGTTACGACAGTAGCAGTGCTGTCTTTATCCAGAAATTCGGACAGATCATTCTCATCAATCTGGGATAACATATAGACATTCTGTGATGTGGCACTACGGTCGATCACGATATAGAAAGTGTTGTTATTCTTCGTTGTAACCGTAAGAAATTCCTTTGTGGAATCATCGGTAATGTCATCCTTGACTTCACCATTGCCAGGTGTCGTAAATGCAGTTCCCTTGTCTATTCCATCTTCTGGCAACACCTCATTTGTACTTGCCGCCTCATCCTTTTTCTCTTCTTTGTCTGTTGATTGATCTGTCTGAGTTGTCTCTACTTTGGATGCCTCTGCCGATTCATCCACATAGGCAAATGCTGTGGTTGATGCTGTAAAAAGCATCATGACTCCCAACAGCAGTCCTGCCATTTTCTTATTCATTTTCTTCCATTTCACCATTCTGATATTCCTCCTTATTTTCTTCTGTGAATACAAAGGAGCCTGAACCTTCATCGTCAGACTCCCTGCTTACCTGAAATTTAACTTTTCCACTCTGGATACCATCCAAAAGATCATATAACTGATCATTATCCATCTTCATACCACGGATGCACCTGATCATCTCATTGTCCTCTTCCTGCTTTAATGCAGCCTGGACACCCCTAAGATATTGCTGCAGATCCGCGATCTTTTTCTCTGTCTTGGCAATCTCATCCAGATATTTTTTAATCTTTTTATTCAAACTTTCACCTCCCTTCAATCACCCATTTATGGCAGTCTTCCAAAGCACATGAAATGTTGCTGCCAGTAGGATGTGCTGATATTTGAGTAATGGATCGGATCCCCGCAATGGATCATCATATTGTTACCGACATAGATACCCACATGGCTTGCACCGGATGTGTTATACGTTCCCTGGAAGAAGATCAGATCTCCTGGTTTTGCTTCTTGCGGTGATACATAAGTACATACGCCTCTTAATCCATCTGCGGTCAATCGTCCATAGTTCCAGCCATTACCACAGTGGTTAATGACATAAGATACGAATCCTGAGCAGTCAAATCCGGACGGAGAGTAACCACCCCATACATAAGGTACTCCCAGATATTTTTCCGCTTCTCGGATCATCCGGGCAAATTCTTCATCCTGCAGTGCTTCCGGTGGAATCTCATAGCTCATTCCATTACCGCCTGATCCACTGGTCACATTTTTTACATCCCACAGATAATTTCTGTTTCCATAGGTCGTATTTAATGCATTGTAGATGATCAGCTGCTCCGCATTCAGATTGGCTCTTGCCACAGCATCAAAGCTTCCATTTGTCAGTGTCACATATAGAATCTTCTTAGTGCTTGTACTGGTAACCGTTACTTCCTGACTGCCATTGTCATCTGCGATATAGGCTTCCCAGGTCTGATGTCCATGAGCAGAAGCGGCAGCATGGTTATCATAGTAAACGTCAAACTGCACACCATATCGTGCAAAGGCTCCGGTATCCTCAACTGTGTATTCCACACCATTCATTACTACCTTAGTGCCAATCGGCACAAATGGATTGGAAGCATCTACAGCAATGGTATGGTTTGCAGTTGGATATGCACCACTGGCAGTTGGACCTCCGGACCATACACCACAACAGATTCGACAGTTACAGTATCCACTGGTCACTACCTGTCCCAATGATTCTCCGACTCGAACATTTCTGGTTTCTGTCACCGTTTCTGTTCGACCTTCTGTATTCAGATGATATTGTGCTTCAAAAAGAGCTTGAAGTTCGTTTTCAACATCTGAGTACGTCCAGTCCCCATATTTTGCGGTAAGATACGAGATAAGATGGTATGGATTATGACCAATCTCTGCAATGTTGTACTGATACTCGTCATAATTTGGATGTCTTCGTTCCATCTCATTGATCTGCTGATTCAAGGCACTTTCCAAAGCGGCATATCTGTTTTCGGCAGCATAGATATCCTCGTCTGAACTTGGATACGTTGTAATACCGATCACAGATCCAGCACCCTCAATAGAGGCACTGCAGCTCCCCAGAGATACTGCTATGACAAGAAAAAGAAGCGCAAAAATACCGATGCCTGCGAACATGGCACGATTACGCTTTATAATCTCTTTCAAGGCAATCTTTGCTTTCACCGTCATGTTTTCGACACCGGTAATGGTTGTCGCTCCACCTAGACTGCCAGCGGATTTTCCGGCTCTGGCTGCCCGGTATGCATCCTTATATCGTTTTTTCTGAAAGAAGCGGTTATAGAAATGTCTCTTTTGCTCAGCGTTCTTTACCGATTCTGCATGTTTGACTCCTTCCATACTTTCTGCAGAACCAAATTTCAGTTTCTTTTCTACAGTAGCCTCACGATAACCTCTGCGATGGGTTTTCACATCCGTTCGTTTGCTGCGGATCTGAGCATGACGTAGGCCACGTAACGCAGCTTCTGTTTCACGCTCTGCAAGTCTGGCACTTTCCACACCTGCATTTTCATCTGTTTCTTCCTCTTCGGAAGTGACTGCTTTCATGCCAGATATAACAGCTTGTGTAGCAATGTATTTCCCGGCTGTCCCTCCCGGTTTCATGCCAGCACCTTTCACCATCTGATTTCCTTCATCATCAAAGGATAATCTTCCAGCTTTTGCCTGTTCTTTGGTCATCTGTTTTTGCAGCTGCTTCTTCCGAATGGATTTCTTTTGGCTGTTCAGATTGTTATCATCATCCGGGATTTTTTCATGGCGATGCAGTTTCTTTCGATATCCAGATACTTTTTCTTCCGGTGTAACTTCAACTGTATCCTCAACAGCTTCCTGCCGGACAGATGATTTCCGGATCTTTTCCATCTGCAGTCGTTTCCCTTTTCCCGATTTTGAATCTTCATTCCCAGCCTTTTTTCGTTCCCGTTCCGGAACAAATTCTTCTTTATTTTCCGGTCGCCCTCGGCTCCTGTGACTGATGTCTTTTACACTACCATCACGGAGATTTTCTTCTGTCAGACCATCTCTGGTCATCTTTGCGACCTTTTTATCTTTGCCTTTAAATTCTTTTCCGGCTATAGGTCATCACCTCCTGGCACAACTTTTCTTTCTGTACTCATTTAGTTCCTGGCGTCCAATAATCGGGATACCAGGATACCCATCTGCCTGTGTCCTGATTGCTGGAGAGCTCGCCTGGATATGAAATACCCAGTTCAATTCACTCGGATCTCTCGGCCAGAAACCATTGATCAGCATAGCCTCCTTGAACTGATTGTTGTGCAGATGGATCTGGGTACGTTTATACAGAACTTCTTTCAGATCATCACTGGTAAGATGCGGATAGATTTTCTGTGCCGGATAAAAATTCCAGAATACCCAGTCAAGGATAATGTTCTGTGTTTCCAGCGGAAGTTCATACAGATGATGATCATCATTGACTGTATGAACACGGTATCCAGGCTGTGCATTTTCCAGATTTTTCATCTGAATGTAAGGATTATCCTGGTTCCACTGCCTGATTCGGATCTTATCGATTTCCTTCATGCTTTTCCGCCTCCATTTCTTTCTCTCGTTTTTCAACTTCTTCCGGTTTTGTAGTCATCAAACTGTACAGCTTCAAGTTCTTATCGAACTTGTCCTTAAATGGAATAATTGTTGTTCCATAGAAAAGAAGTCCTTCTCCTTCCCTGGAATTCGTCACATAAGACAACTGATATGGGGAAATATTCAACTGTTTTGCAAGGATCTGTCTGTCACCTGCAGCCTGGTTCAGCATCAGGATAAAATCACTGTTCTCAAAGATATTTTCAATTTCCCTGCTGGCAAGAAGATCTTTGATATTCTGGGTGATACCACTTGGAATACCACCCCATTTTCTGAATCTCTTCCAGATTTCTACAGAATAAGCTGCTGTCTGTTCTTCTTTGAGCAGAAGGTGGAATTCATCGATATAGTACCTGGTAGATTTGATGCCACGGTTGATCGTAACTCTGTTCCATACCTGATCCTGGACGATGAGCATTCCGATTTTCTTCAGCTGCTTTCCAAGTTCCTTAATATCAAAGCAGACAATACGGTTATTCAGTTCCACATTGGTTCTATGGTTGAATACTTTCAGTGATCCATTTACATAGATTTCCAGTGCTGTTGCAATTCTCTGGGCCTGGGGTTCTTTCTGCTTTCTGAGGCAATCATACAGGTCACCAAGGACCGGCATATTTTCCGGTTTTGGATCTGCAAAGTACTTCTGATACACCAGTGGAAGACAACGGTCGATTACTGATTTTTCCTCTGCTTCAATACCATCCCTGCTTCCCATGATCAGCTCACATAAGGACAGGACAAAATCGGATTTTACACCAAGTGGATTGTCATCATCGGAATAATCCATATTGATATCCATCGGATTGATATAATCCTTACTGGTCGGTGAAATGTGTACTACCTGTCCGCCAAGTGCATGGACCAGTGGATAATACTCTCCCTCCGGATCTCCGATGATAATGTCATCCTTCGTAACAAAGAAAGCGTTGGTGATTTCTCTTTTTGCAGCAAAGGATTTACCGGATCCAGGTGTACCAAGGATTAGTCCATTCGGGTTTTTCAGCTTTTTACGATCCACCATAATCATGTTGTTGCTGAGTGCATTTAATCCGTAATACAGGGATTCTCCTGCCATAAAAAGTTCCTGTGTCGTAAACGGAACAAAGATTGCTGTACTGGTAGTCGTAAGAGCCCGCTTGATTGGGATATGATTTACTCCCAACGGAACACTGCTCATCAATCCTTCTTCCTGCTGATAATCCAGACGTTTCAGCACACAGTTATATTTCTGTGCAATACCGGCCGTCTGGAAGATGGCATTATCCAGTGCCTGTTTTGTCTTTGCAGTATTTAAAAAGAGCGCTGTTACAAGGAACATACGCTCATTTCGTGACTGCAGGTCTTCTAACAGACGCTTAGCTTCTCCGCCATACGTGTTCAGATCCGATGGAATGATATCCATATCGTATCCGGCCCGGACTGCTTTTTTCTGTTCTTCGATTTTCATACGGTTGATATCCGTCACTTTGCTTTTTACCAGCTTGATTGCCTTCATCTGATCCACCGACTGCACATGCAGGTTGACGATCAGGTTCTTATCAATATCCAGAAATTCTGCCAGCATCTTATCCGTAAGCTCCGGCGCCAGGATCTGCAGATAGGAGACAGCCCCGATGGTATTTCCCATCTGGAATGTATTTCTGTCCCGGAACACAAAACTGGTAGGTGCAATAAAGTCTTTTGTCTGCAGACCTGTTTTTGCAACCATCCCATAATGGAAATGGAAAGATTCTTTTGTGTCCATATTCATCACATCATGCAGAATTTTCAGACGTTCTACCCCATTTAAAGGCTCTGCCATGGCTCCCATCACCTTAAAATTATTCAATACACTGGCTTCAATTCTCTCCAGCCTGGATTTTGCATTTCGCAGATTATCCGCTTTAATAGAAAATGTAATATATTTTGTTTTTACAAGCCCATTATTTCCTTTGGAAAGCTGCATTTTCAACATATCCGAATATTCTTTCCGAATATCATTGAAACAGTCATCCTGCTCTGGAATATCAATATTTTTTGCATACTCATCAAAATTCACCTGTTGATTAAGAAATGTAATTTGTACCTCAACAGAGCTGTCAAATGAATTCAGGAACTCACAATAGTTCTCAAAAATAGCCGCTTTATCATCATTCTGCGCTAACTGGTAATTTATATCGTAAAACTGCACCATTTTTGAATAATAGTTATCATCCGTCCTGCAGATACCATCCTTATATATTTCCTTATATGGAATCGTATCCTGCGCTGTAAAAGGCTTCCTCTTCTTCTGATTCTCCGCTTTTATCATCCGAAGTTCTTTCAGACGCTTTTTTTCTTCTTTCGTAAGTCCGGTTTTCTGTTTCTTATTTTTTTCGGTCTGCTTTTTTAAGGAAATGGAACGGATTTCTCGCTTCCCTGGCTTCTTTTGCCTTTTTCTCAAGCCATGCACCCTCTTTCTCTAATTTATCGTACTCTATAATCCGGTCATATAAGTTTTGGGAACGATAGACCCTGATTCCAGGTCTTAAAAATTTCTGCCGGATAATGTGAAGCAATATTTTCTCTGCTGGAAATCCATCCTTTTCATACATTGCAAAAAAGAAAAATGGCAGCATCACTATGATCATAAGCGTTGCTGCCACATCTGTTCCCAGTCCTGCTTTTGTCAGCAAATAGACCGGAACACCACAAATTCCTGCCAGAGAAAAACATATAATTTGTCTTTTAGTTAAATTCAGTGCTAATTTTGTCTTTATTTTTGAAAAATCTTTCGGCACTGGAACATATGCCATATTCTTGTTTCCTCCTAATGTGCATTGAAGATTGATTTTGCCAGGGAACTGGTCTTAAACAGGCTGAAACATAAAATAACTGTATATGCTGCAACTGACCAGATAGCTGTATGAAGATTATCCGCAACTGTAATAGCATTTACCAGAACTGCATAAATCGCAACACATACCATCATAAAAAATCCCTGGAATCCCAACGCTAACAATGCCTTCACATAATTATTTCCAATACTTCCCCATTCCCTGTTCGTAAATGTTGAAAACGGAATAGGTGCCACAGAGACATAAAGATATATTTCTATCATTCGTCCATATAAAATGACGGTAATCAAGGACTGATATGATTTTTAGACATAAACTGACCAGCATCGTTTCCAGACCAAGCCCCAGTAATTCTCCGATTCCCATATCTTCAATCTGCGTTTCAAGAAGCGTTTTCAATGCTTCTGTAACATCAATAGATGCGGAACCGGTTATCATACCGCCAGCATTGGATACCACATGATTCGCTACATCAAAAATTGCCATCGCAATATCAAAAGTATGAGTAACCAGATATACCGCTACCCACATCTTAAAAATGTATTTGAAAAACATAAACGTATCCGTATCGTGCATATTGTTTGTTTCCATAATCATGGAAATCAGCTCATAACACAGTACAAATGTAATAATCATCCCCGCAATGGGGACAATGACATTATCCGACAGATTTTTTATCATGGAAAAAATGCCACTGTTCCAATTTTGGGGTGTTTTCCCAACCTCTGTAGCAATCGTTTCTACTTTGGTATTTACATCGGTGAACATGGTATCCAGGTTTGATGTGATCCAGCCTGTTAGCAGATCCTTTATGAACTCTGTTATTTTTTCGGTTATTCCACCCATTTATTTATCCAAACAAAGTTGCAAGCTGTGGAATCAGGTTTATTCCAATCAGTACGATGCCACCGCCCGCCATCAACTGTTTTATACCCAATTAGGTGTAAAACTCTGCTCGATGGCGG
>OGZV01001753.1_pt1 | contig 18848 bp, 16 predicted proteins | sample 1576861 | NCBI WGS metagenome assembly OGZV01 (sample SAMEA3541501, study PRJEB24748) | human gut metagenome | biome: human gut; feature: human-associated habitat; material: faeces | place: China | collected 2012
GAAGACATGGACCGCCTCGGTCTTCCTGAGAAAGGAACTCTGTGCAAGAATCTGTTTCTCAGAGATGCAAAAGGAAAACGTCATTTTCTCATTACCTGTGATGAAAATGCAAAAGTAGACTTAAAGTCTCTTGGCAGACAACTCGGTGCCGGAAACTTAAGCTTTGCCTCAGAAGAACGTCTTGAAAAATATCTCGGACTCAAACAAGGAAGCGTATCTCCATTCGGTCTCATGAATGATACCGACCATGCAGTCGAATTTTTTATTGATAAAAACTTAAGCAAATGCAAAAGTCTGGGAATTCATCCGCTTGAGAACACAGCAACTGTATTCCTCTCCTTTAAAGATCTGGATAAGTTCCTGTGGAATCTTGATGTGGATGTGATGAAAATACGATTATAACAGGCAAAGAGAAGCAATGTATCCATTTGGGCACTGCTAGCATTTCATTTTATTTACATATTGTATTATCAAACTACATATGCTATAATGCCTGTAGGCAAAGAGAAGCAATGTATCCATTTGGACACGGAGCAAAAACCCCGGAGCGGCAACTCCGGGGTTTTCTATTCCTACTTTTGGCATGGGAAGGCTTAACTCCATAGGCTGATTGCCATTATTTTTCATCGCCATCCAGCCATTTGATAATGTAATGGCAAATTACACCACCCACAACAGTGACAATAAGAGAAGTAAGAAAATCCAAATGATTCACCTCCTTCCTGTTACCAGTATTGGAGGCGGTAACGCATCTATACTATCACACTCTTTTAAGTATTTCTACCTGTATTTTCATTATACCCTCTCCGTTTTTTCAAATATACCAATCCTGCACTGCTTTTCAGCGTTTGAAACACCCCGAACGGAACAGGTAAAAACTGCAAGGAACTATTTGCATCATTTTTCATAAACTTATATTGAACTGATTATTTAATAGGAGGAAACACAGTTGCAGTATCAAAATTCTTGCTGTCAGAGATCAGAAAAAGAATCTTGCCTGGAACAGTATCCGATTGCTATGGCATACGTTCCGTGGCAGAAATTTGATAAATCGTTTTCTTTATGTCATGCTTTAAAAGTAGGCACCATATTTCCATGCCTTGAAAAAACATTTTGCGGAAAAGGAGGCAGATGTCGATGAATGGCTGCAATCATTACAGAACCAATAATTCCTGTATGCGAAATGCAAATAACAGACAACCGATGAATAATCGACCTCGAATGGAAATGCAGACAGACAAAAATATGGAATGCAAAAGAAGACAACAGCCGGACAAAAAGAGTTTGCTGAATGAAATCAATGAATGCAGTTTTGCAGTCAACGATATGCTCCTTTATCTGGACACACATCCGTGTGACGAAGCAGCTCTTTCTTATTTCATGGAACACAAAAACCGTCGAGTTGCCGCACTGAAAGAATATGCAAAGTATTATGGTCCGCTTACCATTGATACCGCAGACGATGAAGCGAGCGAGAGTTTTTTATGGGTAGAAACACCTTGGCCATGGGAAGGAGGCGGCTGCTGATATGTGGAATTATGAAAAAAGACTGCAATATCCGGTTAATATCAAAAACCCGGATGGAAGAATCGCCCAGATCATCATGAGTCAGTACGGCGGACCGGATGGCGAGATTGGTGCATCGCTGCGTTATCTGTCCCAGCGTTTTTCCATGCCGAATCGAAAAATTATGGGTGTTTTAAATGACATCGGCACGGAAGAACTGGCACATCTGGAAATAGTATCAACAATCGTTCATCAGCTTACGCGTGGTCTTTCAGTAGAAGAAATTGAAAAATCCGGTCTGGCACCGTATTATGTGGATCATACCGTAGGAATCTGGCCGCAGGCTGCCGGTGGTATTCCATTTAATGCATGTGAATTTCAGTCAAAAGGGGATGCGATCACCGATTTGTATGAGGATATGGCTGCTGAGCAAAAAGCACGCAGCACTTACGATAACATTCTGAGAATGGTAAAAGATCCGGATGTCGCAGATCCGATCCGTTTTTTAAGGGCGAGAGAAATCGTGCATTTTCAGCGATTCGGTGAAGCACTTCGCATTTTACAGGATGAACTGGATTCTAAGAATTTTTATGCATACAATCCGAGTTTTGATAAACCAGTCAGCTGTCCTGTTTCTTCTGGTGGATGCATAGAAAGCAATTAATATGAAAAACAGAAAAGGGCTGTCGTGAAAGCGGCAGCCCTGCAACATCGGACTCTTACATTACAGATGAATTACTTGCTAATGTGATAGAATTACCGGAACTATTTCAGTAATTCATGAATATTGATTGAGAAGTCTGGATAAATCCCTACAGGAATATCCTCTTCAAAAGAGTAAAGGTTGTTATTTTCCTCTTCATTTTCGAAGCAGAAAACATTTACAATCTCTTTTGATGGGTTCACGATCCAGTATTCGCGAACACCGGCATTACGATATTTAAAAAGCTTGATGCCATAGTCACGTTTTTGTGTAGCAGGAGACACAATTTCAATAATAAAATCCGGTGCACCTTCAATACCTCTTTCGGATATTTTCTTCGAGTCACACAGAACAGAGATATCAGGTTCGACATAAGTTTTATCATCAGCGTTGAGTCGTACGGCAAGAGGTGCCGGAAGTACCTGAGAATCATTATGATTGTTTCGAATGTATTCGTGAATCGTTCCGGATAATTCCATAACAAGATGTTGATGTATATAATTTGGTGATACCATATTATAAATTTGACCATTGATTAGCTCCGCACGTTTGCCTTCCGGAAGTGCATCGATGTCTTGTGTAGTATAAGAATGCTCTTTTGACAATTCGGTTTGAGCGATACGAGTCGGATATTTCGGATTATCAATTTGATAATTTTTTAGAGATTCTAAATCTGGAGATGCTTTTTCGTATAGTGCATTAAAACCTCCTGTGCGAGATAATTCCATAATAATATGAGAGACGGACGCAATATAATTTTTGAAATAAGCAATTTCTAAATTACTGTATCCTTTTATATCTTGCCATTTGTATTCTGGAAGCCAGCAAGTAGCATGATGGAACCCGCCGGTGTCATTTGGTGTTTCAATATATACTTTTACTGTTCCGTCGATCTTCATTTCAGAATGTGTAATTTCTGTATCATCATTTAATGTCATAAACGGATACATCATAATAAACAACTCCTTTCAAAATAGGTAACTTATGCACTTAAAAGATTTCGTTTTCAAATAATGAAATCGTGGAATTTTTTTGCTTGAAAATAAAAATATATGGTTTGAATTTAGTATAATATAAGTATGAAGATGAATCAATATAAAATAATCAACACAAATAAAAAGTATTGATTTATATGCATGATATGTATAGCAATTGAAAATTGCCGGTTAGTATTTTTAGAAGAAATAAATCATCCGGATAAGCTTTTACAAAAAAGCTGCATACAATAAAGAAAAAGGAATTGTATGTGTAATATGAACAAAATTAATCGTATGATTTCAAAATATAACTATACACCCGGGAACAGTTCCAGAATCAAATATATCGTCATTCACTACGTTGGTGCACTGGGCGGAGCAAAAGAGAACTGCATCTATTACGGAGGCAGGGACCGCGGATCATCGGCACATTATTTTGTCGGGTTTGACGGTGAAATTTGGCAGTGTGTGGAAGATCAGAACATTGCCTGGCATTGCGGGGCGAGTAGCTATAAACATCCGGAATGCAGAAATGCCAACAGTATCGGGATTGAAATGTGCGTGCGAAAAAGGGGAACACAAACACTTGGAGCAACGGACAGGGACTGGTATTTCGAAAATAAGACGGTGCAGTCAACTATTGAGCTGGTCCGGTATCTAATGGAAAAATATCACATTCCGGCAGATCATGTGATACGCCATTATGATGTGACAGGGAAAATCTGTCCGAATCCGTATGTATATAATGAAGGAAAAAGCACCTGGGACACTTTCAAAAAGGCAATTTCGGCAAAAAATGCGGATCATGAAACGAAAAAGCAGGTGCCGGAAGTCTGGTATCGTGTCCGCAAAACCTGGAAAAATGCCGGCAGTCAGGTTGGAGCATTTAAGACATTGAAACAGGCGAAACAGTGTGCGGATCAATATGCCGGGTATCGTGTATACAATACTTCCGGAAAGAAAGTTTATGTCTCTTTGAAATTACCATATAAAGTGCAGGTTAAAACCGGAACCATTCCGGTCAGAAGCGGACCGGCAAAAACTTATCGCCGTGTGAAACAGATTTCAAAAGGAGTTTTTGAGATTACCGAAGAAAAAAATGGATTTGGAAAGCTGAAAAGCGGGGCAGGATGGATTTACCTTAAGAAAGTGGAGAGAGTATAAATCACACATGTTCAGAGATTTGGTGAAGAACTGATATCATAAATAGAGGGGCCGCCCTTTTTGACACCCCCATAATTGCCACAGACTTGCTGCTGTGAAATTTTTTGTTAACTTAAATTTTTCTCGTAGATACAATGTGTGCCCTGATGCTGCTGTAAGCTTCCGAGACATTTTTTATTGCAGCGAACACAGCGATGAATTTCTGTGATCTGTCTATTTTTTACTTTATCTGGCCATTCAGGGTCAGCAAGCAGCTGACGGCTCATGGCGGCACAGGTGATACGGCCGTTTGCAAGCTGTTCTTCTATAAAATCAGGCTGGTTCAGACCGCCAACACCGGTGATTGGCTTATCTGTATAGTTCCGGACTTCATCGCAAAATTTCAGGAAGCATCCCTGTTCTTTAAAATATGGATGATTTGCCGGCGGAATGGTATCTTCCAGACTGGAATGATTTGCAAGAGTGACATGAAAACTGGTTACACCGGCGTCTTCCAGCAAAGGAATAAAGATTCCAAGCTCAGATTCAAGCACACCGGCATTTCCATAGTGCGGATTTTCCTGACGGACAGCCAGTTTATAATCGATCGGAAGATCCGGCAAACGTTTGCGTATGGCCTGAACGGCTTCTGTGGCAAAACGTGCACGATTCCTGGCATTGCCGCCGTATTCATCCGTGCGATGATTAAAGATGACGGAGCTGAAACTGCCGCACATACGGTCTCCGTGAACCTGAACCATATCAAAATCGGCTTTTACTGCCAGTACAGCAGCTTCTCCAAATCCCTGTATGATTTTATGTATTTTGTGCTGGGACATTTTTGTGATATAAGGAGAAACTTCATTATTTAAAAGTGTACGTAGTTGCTGCATTGTGATTTTTTTGGACAGAACGCCAGGGACGTATTTCAGCATGGCGAGCATATTGGAGTCGGATTGATGAAGCTGAGCACAGATACGGCAGTTTTCCTGATGAACGATCCGGGCAAGCTTCTGATAATAGGCAAAGCCTTTTTTATCAAAGAGAGATTTTTCAAAAGTACTTTTTCCTACGGGTACATCACCGACAATGATCATGGCACAGCCACCGGCGGCGATTTTTCGAATTTTTTCAAAATATTCTTCGTCAGACAGACCGAATGTGGTAGGTGCGAAGATGATGCGGTTTTTCAGCTCTAAACCACCATAATTGACAGGATTGTTGATTGCCTGATACATTTTTTTCACCTCTTTTGACTGGAGAGTATAGTTCACGGCTGTATTTTTGTCAAGAGTAAAATATCACGAAATTTGTTCGCACAATAATATGCAAAATACAGACAGAAGAAAGAAAAAATATGTTTACATTTTACCAAAAAACAGTTATCATAAACAAAAACTATTATACAAAATCACCAGGAAAGGATGTGCGTATCGGATTATATTATAAAAACAGAGATCGTTTTGAAAAAGAAAAAAGGAGGAAATGAATGAAAAAGTCGATATTCGGGTTCATTTTGGCAATCTTGCTGATCTGTCCGTTTATGTCACAGGTACTGCGGGCGGAAGCGAGAGACACAGACAGTAAAGTAACAGATGCAGATAAGATATTTTATTATTCTTTTGATAACATAAGCGGCGGTCTGATCGCAGATGAATGGGGCAGCAGAAATGCAGTGCTTTCCGGTGGAAAGATCAGTAGCGGAAAATTCGGCAGTGCACTTGAGATTGAGAAAAATATAACAGGAGCTTCTGTTTCGAACGCACTTGTTACAGAAGATGCATGGACAGTCAGTTACTGGATATACAGCAAAGCTCTTTCAGAGAGAAGCTCTGTTCTGATGAGCAGTGATGGAAAATATTCGTTTGATGCTGCTATCAGTTCCTCCAATCTGAAAACCGGTGTACATGTAGGGACGGGAAGCGGTGATGTTCTGACTTTCCAGTATACACTTCCGGCAGAAACATGGGTACATATGACATGGACACAGGATAAGACAAACGGTCTGTCTCTTTATGTCAACGGAACAGTGGTTCAGACAAATGCCTGGACAAAAACAAATGCTTTTCCTTGCCCGGCTGATCTTTTCGGCGGCAGTGGATTTGAAGGTAAGATTGACGAACTGAAAATTTATAACCGCGTACTCACGGAAAATGAAATTATGGCTGGTATGATGGGAAAAGGCCTGAATATTCAGGAAATGAAAAAAGAATTAAAAGTTGGTGAGAGCTGGCAGGTCGTGACAAATCTGATCAGTGATCAGGAAGATAAAACAATCACTTATACCTCTTCAGATCCGGAGATTGCAACCGTAAGCGAAGATGGAATGGTACAGGCAAAGAAACGCGGTACGACACAGATCCTTGTGAAAAATGCAGCGTCCGGGTATGAAGAAACGGTAGAGATCCGTGTTATCAAAGAGATTACGATCCACAACACAGTTCCGGTTTATAAGCTGAATGAATCCAAACTGTCTGATATTGATAAAGACGAAAGCAATGAAAAAGGAAGACGTTACCTTGGACAGCCAGATATGGTTATGCTGGATGACAATCGTACCCTGATCACTGTCTATCCGGTCGGACACGGACATGGTAAATTGGTTATGAAGGTAAGTGAGGATGCCGGAGAGACTTGGACGGAAAAGACGGATATTCCGTCTTCCTGGGCAAAATCACTGGAAACACCGACGATTTACAAACTGCATCTGGAGAATGGAACGACGAGGCTGATGCTGATCACCGGTCTGCCAAACTGGGGATCCGGGGAGGCAGATGCGAATGGTCACATCGGCGGATGGAATACTTCTTATTCAGATGACGGCGGCAAGACATGGACCGAATACAAAAACTGGCATGAAAAGAAAAAAGACGGAACCACAAACTACACTATCGTTGCGATGGCAAGTCTTGTGCAGTTAAAAGATGAAAACGGAAAAGATATCCAGAAATGGATGGGCGTTTATCATGATGCAAATTATGTCAATTATAAAACATATCTGACTTTTGACGAAAACGGAAAGGAACAGTGGTCAGAGCCGGAACCTTATCTGAGTGCATATCGCACAACAGAGAGCAAATATCAGATGTGTGAGATCGGAATGTTCCGCTCGCCGGACGGCAAACGTATTGTCGGTCTGGCAAGAAGTCAGTCCCATAACAATCCGTCCACATTGATTTACTCAGATGACGAAGGAAAAAACTGGTCTGAACCGATGGATCTTCCGGGATCTCTTGCCGGAGAACGCCATAAAGCAATGTACGATCCGATCAGCGGCAAGCTGGTGATCACCTTCCGTGAAATACAGTTTGATCTCAATAACAACAATCAGTTCGACGGTGCAAACGACTGGATGGCAGGTGACTGGGTTGCATGGGTAGGAACTTATGAAGATCTGATGGAACAAAATGACGGACAGTGTCATATCCTGCTCTGTGAGGACTGGGCCAACAACCGTTACTCCGGAGATACCGGATACACCGGATTTGTTGTCTTATCGGACGGAACCTTTGTCATGGATTCTTACGGACACTGGGATAAAGAATTTTCACAGAGCTGGCAGGGAAGTGACGGCAGCGGCTATAATGTCAAGACAGACCTGTGCTACATCAAACAGGCAAAATTTAAACTGGCAGATGTGATCGGTGAGTCTGCGATTGCAGTTAAGGATGTCACGCTGGATCTATCCGAAGTAAAACTGACAGAAAGGGGACAGACCGTACAGCTTACAGCAACGGTAGCACCGAAGAATGCAACGAATAAGCAGGTAAACTTTTCGAGTGACAGGGAAGAGGTGGCAACCGTGGATGAAGAAGGGAAAGTTACCGCAAAAGCAGACGGAACAGCTGTTGTAACGGTTACAACGGTAGATGGAAATAAGACGGCAATCTGCAGCGTTACGGTAGAAATTCCAAAAGATCCAACGCCAGATCCAGATTCAAAACCAGATCCAACACCGGCACCGAAACCGTCTGTTCCGGATAACCAGGAATCGACAACGGATTCCACAATGACGGTTGGCAGTGAACAAAAGTCAGGAAAAGGCATTTACCGCATCACCGGAACCAGGAAAACAGTCACATTTGTAAAACCGCTGAATGATAAAAATACATCTTTTAACGTGCCTGCAAGTGTAAAACTGGCGGATGGACGTTATAAAGTAACCGCAATTGACAAGAATGCATTTAAAAACAACAGAAAGCTGAAGAAAGTTACGATTGGAAATAAAGTAACCAAGATTGGTGCCGGTGCATTTAGCGGGGCGAAAAATCTGAAAGCGATCACGATAAAATCAAAATTGTTGAAGAGCGTCGGAAAAAATGCATTGAAAGGTATCCATAAAAAATGCACGATTAAAGTTCCGAAAACAAAGTTAACAGCTTATAAGCGACTGCTGAAGAAAAAAGGCCAGAAAGCAAGCGTAAAAATTACAAAATAAGAACAGTTGCTTACCACATATAGAGAAAGAATCTTTGCCGGTTGAAACAAAACTTTGATTATCAAAATATTTTTCTTGACAAATGATTTTTCTTGCATTATACTTTGAAAGTCAAAATATTTGAGACGCATAATAAAATACAAGATGTCAGGGAAATAATCTTATCTTGTGGGCAAGAAGGATGCTTTGCATGCAAGTCCCTGGCATGATGCAAATAAAACCATGAAAAATAAAGGAGAAATCAAAATGTTTGAAAAAATGAAAGAATTAATCGCAGAACAGTTAAATTGTCCGGCAGAGGAGATTAAAATGGAAAGTTCTTTTAAAGAGGATCTGGGTGCAGATTCCCTGGATTTGTTTGAACTTGTGATGTCCCTGGAAGATACTTACGGTGTGGAAATTCCATCTGAAGAACTGGAACAGCTGACGACGGTTGAAAGTGTTGTGGATTACCTGAAACAGAAGGGCGTAGAAGCGTAAGCATAAATAGCAGGAAAAGCATAAAAGCCTGTTTTGGAATCCGTAACAACAGATGGAGGAGTATAACATGAAATCAGAAGTGACAGAACTTCTTGGAATAAAATATCCGATCATTCAGGGCGGTATGGCATGGGTGGCAGAACATAATCTTGCGGCAGCGGTGTCAAATGCCGGAGGGTTTGGTATTATCGGAGCTGCAAATGCACCAGCCGAATGGGTGCGTGATGAGATCCGCAAGGCAAAAGAACTGACGGACAAACCGTTTGGTGTCAATGTCATGCTGCTGAGTCAGCATGCGGATGAAGTGGCACAGGCAGTTGCAGAAGAAGGCGTAAAAGCGGTTACGACCGGTGCCGGAAGTCCGGAAAAATATATGAAGATGTGGAAAGAGGCGGGTATTCTCGTCATTCCGGTGGTAGCTTCCGTGGCACTTGCAAGAAGAATGGAACGCGTCGGAGCCGATGCACTGGTTGCAGAAGGAATGGAATCCGGCGGACACATCGGTGCTCAGACGACGATGACACTGGTTCCGCAGATTGTGGATGCGGTAAACATTCCGGTTATCGCAGCCGGAGGCATCGCTGATGGCAGAGGATTTGCAGCAGCAAGGATGCTTGGAGCAGATGCCGTTCAGATGGGGACACGTTTTATCGTTTCAAAAGAATCCATTGTTCACGAAGCTTATAAAGAACGTGTGCTGAAAGCAAGAGATATCGATTCGGAAGTTACCGGCATGAGCACCGGACATCCTGTCCGCTGTCTGAGAAATCAGATGACTAGAGAATATCTGAAACTGGAAAAAGAAGGGGCTTCGTTTGAAGAACTGGAGCTGATGACGCTCGGCACACTGCGTAAGGCAGTTGTGGAGGGAGATGTGACAAGAGGAACCGTTATGGCAGGTCAGAGTGCAGGTCTGGTGAAACAGGAACAGACTTGCAGTGAGATGATCGAAGAGATCATGGATCAGGCAAAAAAACTTCTGAAAGAGGCATAGAAGATGGGCAAAATTGCATTTGTATTCCCGGGGCAGGGTGCACAGCATGCCGGCATGGGAAAAGAATTTTATGAGAGAAGTGAAAAGGCAAGAGAGATTTTTGACCTCGCTTCGAAAGCGACCGGGCTGGACATTCCGGCACTCTGTTTTGAAGAAAATGAAAAACTGAACGAAACGCAGTACACGCAGATTGCAATTCTCGCCTGTGAAGCAGCGATCCTTGGAGCAGTGAGGGAAGCAGGGCTTGCTGCGGATGTCAGTGCGGGGCTCAGCCTCGGAGAATATGGTGCACTGATCACGAGCAGTGTGCTGGATATGGAAACAGCATTTCGCGTGGTGCGTCAGAGAGGCATTTTTATGCAGGAAGCAGTTCCGACAGGCGGAGCGATGGCGGCTGTGATCGGTATGGATGGAGAACAGATCCGGAAAATCTGTCAGGAAACAGAAGGCAGAGTTTCGGTGGCGAATTATAACTGTCCGGGGCAGGTCGTGATCACGGGAGAAGATACTGCTGTTGAGAGAGCGGGCATGGCTTTAAAAGAGGCCGGTGCAAGAAGGGTGCTGCCGCTCAAGGTCAGCGGTCCGTTTCATTCTCCAATGCTGGAAGGGGCAGGAAAAAAACTGGCAGAAGTCTTAAAAACGGTAACGGTACAGGCACCGGTAACCCCATATGTGACAAATGTCACAGCAGAATATGTGACAGAAGAGGAAGCAATCAAAGAACTTCTTGCAAAGCAGGTAGCATCTTCTGTGTTATGGCAGCAGAGTGTGGAGCGTATGATCGCAGATGGCGTTGATACATTTGTGGAGATCGGACCTGGGAAAACGCTAAGTGGTTTTCTTCGAAAGATCGACTGCAGTGTCAAGGGATTTTCCATTGAAAAACCGGAAGATCTGGAAAAAGTACTGGAAAGCAGAGGTAATCGATAATGGAAGAAAAAATCGCACTGGTGACCGGTGCATCCAGAGGGATCGGTTCTCAGATCGCAAAAACACTGGCAAAGAAAAATATTTTTGTTGTGGTAAATTACAGCGGTTCAAAAGAGAAAGCAGAGCAGACGGCAGAAGAGATCATAAATGCGGGAGGAAAAGCCGTGGTTTATGGCTGTGATATTTCAGATTTTTATGCCACAGAAGATATGGTCAAAGAAATCGTAAAGCAATATGGACGGCTGGATATTCTCATCAATAATGCCGGAATTACAAAAGACAATCTGATCATGCGGATGAGCGAAGCAGATTTTGACCGTGTGATTGAAGTCAATTTAAAAGGTGCATTTAATACGATCCATGCAGCGGCAAGACAGATGATCCGCCAGAAAAGCGGAAAAATCGTAAACATCGCATCCGTATCCGGTGTGCTTGGAAATGCCGGTCAGGCAAATTATTCAGCTGCAAAAGCAGGGATCATCGGCCTTACCAAAACCATAGCCCGCGAATTTGCAGGCAGAAATATTCAGGTAAATGCCGTTGCACCAGGATTTATTGAGACAGATATGACAGAAAAACTTTCTGATACTATAAGAGAACAGGCAACACAGCAGATTCCGATGAAAAAATTCGGGCATCCGGAAGATGTAGCGGAAGCAGTGGCATTTCTTACATCTGATGCGGCATCCTATATCACAGGTCAGGTGCTCTGTGTGGATGGCGGCATGGCGATGTAATGTAAAAACAGGAGGCAAGATATGAGACGAGTTGTAGTGACCGGTATGGGAGCCGTGACACCAATTGGCATCGGTGTTGAGAATTTCTGGAACAGTGTCAAAGAAAAAAGAACCGGATTTGATAAGATCACCAAATTTGACACCACAGGGTTCAAGGCAAGCCTGGCGGCAGAGATCAAAGATTTTGATCCGAAAGAATTTATGGATTTCAAGGCAGCAAGACGTATGGAGTTGTTCTGTCAGTATGCAGTGGCGGCTGCAGCGGAAGCAATGAAGAATGCGGGCATTGATATGGAAAAAGAAGATCCTTACCGTGTGGGCTGTTATGTCGGTTCCGGTATCGGAAGTCTGCAGGCAATGGAACGGGAGCATAAAAGACTGCTGGAGCGTGGAGCATCCAGGATCAATCCGCTTCTTGTTCCGCTGATGATCTCTAACATGGCATGCGGAAATGTTTCCATTCAGCTGGGACTGAAAGGCAAAAGCCTGAATGTGGTGACTGCCTGTGCGACCGGAACCCATTCCATCGGCGAAGCGTTCCGCAGTATTCAGATCGGAGATGCCGATGTGATCGTGGCAGGCGGTACAGAAGCAGCCATCTGTCCGATGGGTGTCGGAGGCTTTTCCGCTCTGACGGCATTGTCTTCTGCGACAGATCCGAAACGTTGTTCCATCCCGTTTGACAAGAACCGCAGCGGATTTGTGATGGGGGAAGGTGCAGGTGTTGTTATTTTAGAAGAACTTTCTCATGCACAGGCAAGAAACGCCAATATTCTGGCGGAAGTGGTCGGCTATGGCTGTACCAGCGATGCTTACCATATCACGTCACCGGCGGAAGACGGTGAGGGTGCGGCAAGAGCGATGAGTGATGCCGTTGCAGAGGCAAACATTGATAAAACAGAGCTGACCTATATCAATGCACACGGAACCAGCACACATCACAACGACCTCTTTGAGACCAGAGCGATCAAAAAAGCCTTTGGAGAGCATGCGTACAACATCCGCATCAATTCCACGAAATCCATGGTCGGTCATATGCTCGGTGCAGCCGGTGCGGTGGAATTTATCACCTGCGTCAAAGAACTGGAAGAAGGTTATATCCATCCGACCGTCGGATTTCTGGAAGCAGAAGAAGAGATGGATTTAAATTATGTGCCAGATACAGAAATCAGGGAATCGTTTGATTATGCCTTAAGCAATTCCTTCGGATTTGGCGGACACAATGCAAGTATTCTGATCAAAAAGTATCGCTAGGAGGAATCAGATATGGAGATCGAAAAAATTCTTACGCTGATCGATAAAGTTTCTGCATCCGGGCTGACTGAATTTACTTTAGAAGAAGGCAATCTTCAGCTTTGCATGAAAAAAGAAAAAGTCGTAAAGATCTGCACGGAAGATACCGCAGCAGAGCAGGGCGAGGTTTTTATGGAAGCAGGGAAAAACAGCGTCGCATCCTATAATCCTGCAAACCATGATTCGGAAGAATCTTTTACAGGGAATATCGAAAATGAGGAAAATCTCGTCTGCTCACCGCTGGTCGGCACGTTCTATCTGGCACCGTCTCCGGAAGAAGATCCATTTGTAAAACCGGGAGATACGGTGACAAAAGGTCAGACGATCGGCATCATTGAAGCAATGAAACTGATGAATGAAATTGTGGCAGAGTGTGACGGTACCGTAGAAAAAGTACTTGCGGAAAACGGTGAGATGGTAGAATATGGACAGCCACTATTCTGTATTAAATAATATCGTCTTTGGAGGAAGAAAAAATGTCAGTGATGAAAGCAAAAGAAATCATGGAAGTGATCCCACACAGACAGCCGATGCTTCTGATCGATACGATTGAAGAACTGACACCGGGCGAGCATGGAATTGGCAAGAAGTGTGTCAGTTACAACGAACCCTATTTTGCAGGTCATTTTCCACAGGAACCAGTTATGCCTGGTGTACTGATGATTGAGGCTCTGGCTCAGGTCGGTGCAGTTGTGATGTTATCGTGTCCGGAATATAAAGGGAAAACAGCTTATTTTGGTGCCATCAACCAGGCAAAATTTAAACGGAAAGTGGTTCCGGGGGATGTCCTGATGCTGGAAGTGGAAATGATCAAGAAGAAAGGTCCGATCGGGATCGGAAAAGCCGTGGCAACGGTTGAAGGGGAAGTAGCCGTATCTGCAGAGCTGACCTTTGCAATCGGATAAAAAGGAGAGAAAGATGTTTCAGAAAATATTGATCGCCAACCGGGGGGAGATTGCACTTCGGATCATACGTGCGTGCAGAGAACTTGGCATTCGTACCGTTGCCATCTATTCACAGGCGGATGCGGAAGCACTGCACGCTCAACTGGCAGACGAAGCCATCTGTATCGGACCATCTGCCGCAGCGGAGAGTTATCTTGATATGGAACGTATTTTAAGTGCCTGTATTGCAGCAAAAGCAGATGCCATTCATCCGGGATTTGGATTTTTGTCGGAAAACAGTAAATTTGCAGATATGTGCAGAAAATGCGGGATCACCTTTATCGGTCCGTCCGCAGAGGTGATCGAACGCATGGGAAACAAATCCGAAGCCAGAAATACCATGATAAAAGCCGGCATCCCGGTTGTGCCGGGAACCGAAAGACCACTCACCGATGCCGGGAAAGCAAAAGAGGCGGCAGATCAGATTGGCTATCCGGTCATGATAAAAGCGGCACTTGGAGGCGGAGGAAAAGGCATGCGGCTTTCGCAGACAGCGGAAGATTTTCTGGAAAATTTCAAGGTAGCACAGCTGGAAGCAATCCGCGGTTTCGGAGACGATTCCATGTATATCGAGAAATATATCGAAGAGCCGAAACATATTGAGTTTCAGATTCTTGCCGATAAATTCGGCAACGTCATTCAACTTGGGGAGCGTGACTGTTCCATTCAGAGAAATCATCAGAAAGTGATTGAAGAATCTCCAAGCAGCGTGCTGGATGAAACACTGCGAAAAGAAATGGGAGCGGTGGCAGTGCGTGCCGCAAAAGCGGCAGCTTACGAAAATGCCGGAACGATTGAATTTCTTCTGGATAAGCAGAAGCGTTATTATTTTATGGAGATGAACACCCGGATCCAGGTAGAACATCCGGTGACCGAAATGGTATCTGGCGTGGATCTGATCAAGGAACAGATTTATATTGCAGCCGGTTTGCCGCTTGATCTGACGCAGGAAGAGATCACGTTACGCGGTCATGCACTGGAATGTCGCATCAACGCCGAAGATCCAAAGAAGAATTTTATGCCGTGTCCTGGAAAGCTCGGTCAGATACATTTGCCGGGTGGCTTTGGCGTGAGGGTTGATACTGCTATTTACGGTGGATGTGAGATATCGCCTTACTATGATTCAATGGCGGCAAAAGTGATTGTTCATGACAGGACAAGACAGGGGGCGATCCAGAAAATGAGAAGTGCCCTTGGCGAACTGGTTCTGGAAGGGATCACAACAAATCTTGATTTTCAGTTTCAGATTCTGGATGATGAGGATTTTATCAATGGAAATTTTGATACTTCTTTTATAGAGAAAAAGTTTCAGATGGAAAAAGAATAAGGAGGCCAAAGCATGGCAATTTTCAAATCCATGTTTAAAAAGACAGGCTATATAAAAATTGGATCGCAGCCAGAAGAGAAGGGACCGTCTGTACCGGATGGTATGTGGCTGAAGTGCTCAAAATGTAAAAAAATGGTCTATCGGGAAGATGTAAAAGAAAAGTTTTACACCTGTCCGAAATGCGGTGACTATTTTCGAATCAAGGCAAAGACCAGACTTCGCCTGCTGCTTGATAAAGGAAGCTTTCAGGAATGGGGAACGGATATCGAAGAGAAAAATCCGATTGATTTTCCGGAATACGAAGAAAAACTTTCTGATACAAGAAGAAAAACAGGATTAAAGGAAGCCGTTACGATCGGAAAAGGAAGCATCTGTGGATGGGAAACGGTAATCGGTGTGTGCGATGCCAGATTTCTGATGAGCAGCATGGGATATGTAGTAGGAGAGCGTATCACGCAGGCATTTGAACAAGCGACAGAGGAAAAACTGCCAGTGATCCTGTTTTGTTGTTCCGGTGGGGCGAGAATGCAGGAAGGGATTATTTCTCTGATGCAGATGGCAAAAACAGCAGCGGCAATCAGACGTCACAGCGATGCAGGCCTTCTTTACATTCCGGTGCTGACGGATCCGACAACGGGTGGTGTGACGGCAAGTTTTGCCATGCTTGGCGATGTGATCCTTGCAGAGCCAGGAGCCCTGATTGGATTTGCAGGTCCGCGTGTGATCCGTCAGACAACCGGAGAAAAACTGCCGGACGGATTCCAGAGAGCGGAGTTTTTGCTGGAAAAAGGCATGATCGATGCGATTATTGAGCGTAAAAATATGAGAGAAGAACTTGGAAAATTACTTAGGCTTCACAGTCAGAAAGCAGCAGAAACCTTTGCATTAAAAGCAAGCATGTTCCAGACAGATTCTATAGAAGAAAAGCACTCTGATAAAGAAAATAAAAAGGAGAAAAGTGCCTGGGAGCGGGTGGAACTGTCACGCAGTCCGGCAAGATGCACGGCGGGAGATTATATCGATCAGATTTTTGAAGATTTTACTGAACTTCACGGGGATCGCTGCTTTGGAGATGATGGAGCTGTGATCGGCGGGATCGCTACACTTTCGGGTATTCCGGTTACAGTCATCGGACAGCAGAAGGGGAAAAATACCAGGGAAAATATCCGCTGCAATTTTGGCATGGCATCTCCGGAAGGCTATCGTAAGGCCCTTCGTCTGATGAAACAGGCAGAAAAATTCCATCGTCCGATCATCTGTTTTGTGGATACGCCGGGGGCTGCCTGCGGGATCGGAGCAGAAGAACGCGGACAGGGCAGAGCGATCGCAGAAAATCTCAGTGAGATGTCAGGTCTGAAAGTTCCGGTACTCAGCATTGTGATCGGAGAAGGCGGAAGCGGAGGGGCACTTGCCCTTGCCGTGGCAAATGAAGTCTGGATGATGGAAAATGCCACCTACTCGATCCTTTCGCCGGAAGGATTTGCATCGATTCTCTGGAAAGACGGAAAACGTGCAAAAGAAGCGGCAGGGATCATGAAGATCACGGCAAAAGATTTAAAAGAACTTGGTGTGATCGAGTGGATCGTTCCGGAAGTCGAGCCGGCACAGAAGAAAAATCTGGAAACGATTGCAGGAAACATGAAAGAACATATGCTCTGTTTCCTGGAAAAACAGGAAGAAAAAAGCGAAGATCAGCTTGCCATAGAACGCTACGAGCGTTTTCGCAGGTATTAGATGTCTGACTTTGACATCGTACAAAAGGATGGAATATATATGGACAGAAAACCATTAAAAATCGGAGACTTAACTGCAAGGATTCCGGTGATCCAGGGCGGAATGGGTGTTGGGATCAGTCTTTCGCATCTGGCAGGCAGTGTGGCGGCAAATGGCGGTGTCGGTATCCTTTCTGCCGCACAGATCGGATTTCGCGAGCCAGATTTTGAAGAACATCCAAAAGAAGCGAATCTGCGTGCCATACAGTCCCAGCTTGCAAAGGCAAGAGCACTTGCAGGCGGCGGAATCGTCGGATTTAATATCATGGTTGCCACAAAAGATTATGCAGATTACGTGAAGGCTGCTGTAAAAGCCGGGGCGGATCTGATCATTTCCGGGGCAGGGCTTCCGGAAAAACTCCCGGAATATGTAAAAGGCAGCAACACGAAGATCGCACCGATCGTTTCCACAGAAAAAGCAGCCAAAGTGATGCTGCGGATCTGGAAAAGAAAATACAATGTTGTGCCGGATCTGTTGGTGATCGAAGGACCAAAAGCAGGCGGACATCTGGGATTTTCCCGGGATCAGCTGGAGAATCTGGAGACTCTTGATTATGATCATGAAATCAGGGAAATCATTGCATGTAAAGCACCTTATGAAGAAAAATATGGAACAAAGATTCCGGTAATCGTTGCTGGTGGAATCTTTGACAGGGCAGATATTGATCATATGACAGAACTGGGTGCAGATGGGGTACAGATTGCCAGTAGATTTGTGGCAACAGAAGAATGTGATGCATCAGATGCCTATAAAAATGCATATATAAACGCGAAAAAGAAAGATATTCAAATTATCCAGAGTCCGGTAGGTATGCTGGGAAGAGCTCTTCGCAATGAATTTATCAAGGAACTTGAAATTGCAAGAAAGCCAATTACAAAATGCTATAACTGCCTGGAAAAATGTGAGCCACGATCAGTGCCATATTGCATTACAAAAGCACTGATCGATGCAGTCAGAGGCGATGTGGAAAATGGCCTTGTGTTTTGCGGGGAGAATGTAGACCGTATTCAAAAGATGACAACCGTACATGAACTGATGCAGGAACTCTGCTACGGGATAGGTTCCTGATTGCGGAATCTTGCATACAGCGCATGTCCAATCGTAATAAAAGCAGGCAGAAGCATCAGTATTCCATACCAATTGGAATCAGAAGTCAGAACCAGAGGGAGAATCGTCCAGAGAAAAATTCCAAAGTACAGCATTCCAGAGAGGATACATGGCAGAAAATGATTCCATCCAAACAGGGCGGATAATGAAGCAAGGATCAGCATCAATAGATTCATATAGGTACGGATCGTTCCTTCAGGGAAATTCAAAAGCCGGGCGGATGCACACATACAGAGTCCGATTGTTAGGAAAAAAAGATTAAATATACGCATGAGTCTGGATATCACAGATGAACTTCCGTTTGGAGAGCAGTGTTCCCAGAGCTCTACGCCAAGTTTGTCAGCCAGTTCTCTGGCCTGCCGCGTGAAGGTACTATTGGTCATGACCATTGCGACATCACAGTCATAGAAGTCTGCACCTGCATATGCTTCCTGAATTGCTTTATTGCCGACAGGATAAGAATAATATTTACACTGGATTCCATATTTTATTCCAT
>OGZV01001777.1_pt1 | contig 18693 bp, 3 predicted proteins | sample 1576861 | NCBI WGS metagenome assembly OGZV01 (sample SAMEA3541501, study PRJEB24748) | human gut metagenome | biome: human gut; feature: human-associated habitat; material: faeces | place: China | collected 2012
TATCTTTATAATATTAGGAATATTAAGGGGCTAATTATCAAAACTGATGATCCTTCCCTTTATTCTTTTAAGATATATCTTATATTTATCTTAGCCTATCTTTAAAATTAAGCGAACAAATAAAAGTAAAAACCGCCTTAGTAAAACTAAGGCGGTTTTTACTTGTTTCTTATATATATCCCTTACATATATACACGAAATCATGGATTTCAGGTCCGATAACACATTCCCCAATGTGTCATTTTTTCCACATTTGGTATTGTACATCAAACAAATTGAATAGGCAAGAAGTTTTTCATAAACTTTTCATAAATTATTCTATTTTTTTCAATATAGCTAGTAATCCTAAATAAAACTTTGTAGATTCTATCTATATTAAAGCTATATATCAAACAATTTAAACTTTAGATTTTATATGAAAATTCATCGCATAAATGATATTCAAAATTAATATTTTGAATACTAATCAGTAAGATTAAACAATTTTATGCTGCCATGTACCTCGAACAAATCGGAAATAGGAACAACATAATCGTAAAGACTGATCGAAGCACAACGATAACCATGCGCCTAAAAGGCCTAAGCCAAATGTAATACACAATAGATATGTAATAATAGGTCGTATAATAGCTACACTAACAAGGGAATATTTCATAATATAATATGTATCCCCCGCTCCTTTTAGTACACCGGAGTATACTTGCTGTAAAGCTTGAGGAAAGGCCGCAATGGCCATAAGCCCCATTAAGGCACCAGCTAACGTAACGACTTCACTTTCACGTGTATATAACTGTACCAATAAATCACCAGGGCCAATAAATATCAAAGCACTTATAAGGCCCACGACCAGTCCGATTCGGGCACCGATTTTACCATAAACACGTGCAATATCTGGTCGTTTATGACCAAGACTCTGTCCCGTATGAGAGGCCCCTGCAAAGCCAAGTCCCATAGCAAAGTAATAGAATATATCCATCAAATTCATACACACATAGTGTGCTGCTAATGGTACCGCCCCTAAGGATGCAACGATCATTGTGTACGTATACATACCAAATCGTTCAAAAAACTGTTCCCCTAATGAGCTACCACCTACGTGGAACATAGTATGCAAAACGGTTCGTTCAAACTTCCACTTTGAAGGATGTCGCAAGGTTAATCCTGTAGTAGTATGTTGTGAAATCGTACGCAGTAATAATAGAGCAATAACGGCACTACTAATCATTGTCGAAACACCGGCGCCCATGACACCGAGTTCAGGAAAGAATCCAATACCATAAATCAAGAAGAAGTTCATTATAGTATTTAAAATATTACCTACTACATTGGACTTAAAAATAACCTTAGTATTGCCATACCCAATAAGGGCGGCCCCTACAATTTGACTAAAGGATTGAAATATTAGACTAATGACAACAAAACGACCATACCAGACAGCCGTTTCTATATAACCGTCTTCAGCACCTGTAAAGCGTAAGATATGCTCTAAATTAAAGAAACATATTGCCAATAAAGGTGCATAAATCAAGAAATTCAATAGTATGGACTGCTTAAGAACAGCATTCATACCATCAACTTCATCTTCACCGTGGCGGCGAGCTATAATAGCCGTTACCGCAATCGACAGGGCACGACAGAATATGAGCATCACCATCTCTGGCTGCCCCATAATACCAACTGAGGCAAGTGCGGAGGCACCGAGGGCCCCTACCATGGCTAAATCAATAGCTGTCATAAACTGTAGCATCAAACCTTGTAATGTAGCAGGCCAAGCTATTTTCAAATAATTGCCATACATCTGCTTTGTTGTACCTACAGGACCTAATCGTTCTGTAGCGGGCAACATAGCATCAATGGACAACCATCGTTGTATGCGGTCTAACATAGTAACTCCTATTCATGCAAGATCGTATAAGATTGAGCTATCTATTAGCCCCAATATCTTCTGTATTATATCACAATTATATATGAAAAGTCATTCATATATAATGATTTTATTTAATAATATATATCAAAATTGCAAAAGAACCTCTTATAGTGTTTGAATATACCCTACCAGGTATCCCAACATATAAGAGGTTCTTTTAATTTTCAGAAAATATTATATCAGTCTATTCTATGAGATTAATTATCAATTATTAACCTTTGGATGCCAACAATTGACTAACTGCTGCACGCAAGTCTTCTAAGCCTTGTTTAGTTTCAGCTAGTTCTTGACGTTGACGCTCATTTTCAGCTTCCAACATATTGAGACGAGCCGCTTGATCTGCGATAACAGTTTTTTGTTCACTATTTTCTTTTTTGAGACTAGATACTTCATCTTGCATTACATACACAGAGCTAATAGGGCCTGCTTTGTAACGATCAGGAATATTTTTCTTTTCTGGGCTAGAGCCAAATTTGTGAGTTACACCTGCATTGACCATGTTGCGGTTTGCACCAAGAGATACACCAACATTGAACATTGTATCTTCATTTGTATAATGTGCAAGACCTAGGGCCGCTGCTGTTTCACCGCGATAGTTACCAACACCAGCCATCACTTGAGTTGGTTCCAATGGGTCATATTGAATTGGTTTCAACGCTGCCATTGCTGCTGCATGCGCACCTACGCGTTGTACCTCACCGGCTACTTGACCAATAGCATCGCCGATTCTAGCATTAGATGCTTTCAACTGGCTAACATTAACTGCATCAGTATCATCTGTACCAGGTGCAATACCTTTAAGTTGGTTATTACCATTATTAAGGCCATCCTTAGTCAAGGAAATAGTGCCTGCATTAGGATTATTAGGATTTGCACTGCCTGGTGTAATTGTTATGCCATTACCATCTGTGACAGTTGTGTTACCTGCTGCATCTTTAAATGTAGCAGACTTCATATCCTTCAGTTCAGGATTTACTGCATAACTAATTGTTTTACCTGCTTGGCTAACCATCATATTATTGCCCGCTTTGAAAGTAACTGTTTCATCAGTTTTTACTTTTTCAGCTGTTGCAGTTGGTGTGCTGTTAATACCAGAGCCTTCTGTACCAATAGTTGCATTCCATCCAGCATTTTCAACGGCGGATTTAACTTGATCTTCCGTAGCAGCACGGCCAGATGCAATATTATTTGGATCCCAAGTTTTGTTAGTTAATCCTGTAACAACACCATCTTTGCCATTTACTGCAACAGGATTATTACCACCTGTAGTAATAATGCCATCTTTACCATCGATGCCTACAGTACCAATTGTAGCCTTGCCATCCTTACCATCAAGAACAATCTTATCGCCAGCTTTTACAGAACCATTTTTGCCATCGATAGCAACTGCATTAGCACCATCACCAGCTTTAATAGTACCATTTGTACCATCTACAGTAACTGCCTTAGTTGGATCTGTACCCAATGTAACCTTATCATTCAACTTGTTATCGTAAATGATATGTCCATCAGCGGCAGTTGTTTTAGTCAATACAATATTGCCTGTAGTACTACCAGCACTTTCACCACCATTAGCAGTCAATTCTGTTTTAGACGCCTTAGACTTAGCCTCTAATTGACGTACATTGACAGCATCAGTATCATTTGTACCATCTGCAACATTAACAATTTTGTTATTGCCATTGTCTAGACCGTTACCAGTCAAGGACACATTATCTTTACCTGCAGTAGTAATAGTTACACCATCTTTAGTAAGAGCTGTGTTATTACCATTGCCATCATCGATAACTGTACTATCTGCTGTAGAAGTATTTGTTTTTGTACCATCCGTAATCTTAGTACCATCTGCAGTTGTTGCTGTAGACTTAGTACCATCTGCTACTGTGTTACCAGCTGCAGTAGATGTATTGGTTTGAGTACCCGCAGTTTGTGTAATGGAATCACCATTGATAACAGTTGTGTTATTACCTGTACCGTTGAAGCTTGCAGAGTTCATGTTCACAAGGTCTTTGTTCAAGGAATATGTGAAGTCACGCTCATTTTGGTTGATTGTGATATTTTCACCAGCAATCATAGTAACCTTTGCGTCTTTACCTACTTTGGCATCTGTTTTAGTACCAGTTTGTTTACCAGATGTAGCAGCATCCTTATCGGCTGTAATTTGCCATGTTTGGTTAGCTGCAGCATCAGCTACTACTTTCAATTGATCTTCTGTAGCAGCACGGCCAGATACAGCATTACCATCCCAAGTCGTATTAGCGAGTCCTGTTACATGGTTATTGGTACCATCTACTGTAACGCCACCAATATTAGCAGCTTTACCTGTAATAGTACCAGTAGTACCATCTAACGTTACCGCCTTATTACCACCTGTTGTAATTGTATTATTTACACCATCAATAGCTGCACTACCAATAGTAGCTTTACCAGCTGTACCATCAATAACAATAGCATTAGCACCAGTACCAAATGTCAATCTATCATTAAGTTTTACATTATATACTGTATGACCATCTGCAGCAGTTGTAGATGTTAATTTTACATTACCAGTTGTTGCGTTAGCTGCTTCATCATCATTAGCAGTGATTTCTGTTTTAGATGCTTTTTTAGCTGCATTAATAGCATCTGCTACATTCTTAGCTGTTGCCACACCATCAGTAGCAGGGCCTGTAATAGTGCCATCTGTACCAGCTGTAATAGCCGCTGTTTTTACATCATATTTAACAACGCCTGCATTATCGATAGTAGCAGTTGTTAACGTGCCATCTTTAAAGTTCAAGCCATCAGCCAAGGATACTTGTTTAGCTGTACCATCATTTGCTTTATAAGACAATTTAGTCTTCGTAGCAACTTTAGTACCGTCAATAGTTACCTTGTAATCCTTAGTTGTACCATCTGCACTTGGAGTACCTGTAACAGTCAACGGATTATCCGCATCAGTTGTATCAGTACTTACTGTAACTGCACTTACCGCAGATTTCTTAACCTCTGCTTCGGATACTTTTACAGTTAAGTTTTTACCATCTGCATCAGTTGTTACGTATTTACCGTCGCCTTTGATGCCCAATGTATCATCTTTAAGATTCACTACACCGGCAGATGTATTAGTATCGCCAGCAAATTTCAAGTTGATTGCATCAGTGCTTGCTTTAGCAGCATCCGCTACCGTTTTTAATTGATCTTCTGTGGCAGCACGACCAGTTGTAGCAGTACCATTCCAAGTTGTATTACCAAGGCCTGTTACATATTTGTTCGTACCATCTACTGTTACGCCACCAATATTAGCAGTTTTACCAGTAATCGTACCTGTAGTACCATCTATTGTTACAGCATTTGCACCAGTACCTAATGTCACTTTATCGTTGAGCTTTACGTCGTAAATAGTGTGACCATCAGCCGCCGCACTAGATGTTAATGTAACATTACCAGTCGTTGCATCAGCTGCTTCACCGTCATTTGCAGTGATTTCAGTTTTCGTAGCTTTTTTAGCCGCATTGATTGCATCCGCTACATTCTTAGCTGTTGCCACACCATCTGTAGCAGGACCTGTAACGGTGCCATCTGTGCCAGCTGTAATAGCAGCTGTTTTTACATCATATTTAACAACGCCTGCATCATCGATAGTAGCAGTTGTTAACGTGCCATCTTTAAAGTTCAAGCCATCAGCCAAGGATACTTGTTTAGCTGTACCATCATTTGCTTTATAAGACAATTTAGTCTTAGTCGCAACTTTAGCGCCATCAATAGTTACCTTGTAGTCCTTAGTTGTGCCATCTGCACTTGTTGTGCCTGTTACAGTTAACGGATTATTTGCATCTGTTGTATCTGTGCTTACAGTTACAGCACCTACAGCAGATTTCTTAACTTCTTCTTCGGATACTTTAACTGTTAAGTTTTTACCATCTGCATCTGTAGTTACGTATTTACCGTCACCTTTGATAGCAAATGTATCATCTTTAAGATTCACTACACCAGCAGATGTGTTTGTATCTCCAGAGAACTTCAAGTTAACTGCATCAGAGCTTGCTTTAGCAGCCTTATTAATAGCATCGGCCACGTTCTTAGCAGTTGCTAAGCCATCATCACCTGTAACAGAAGCAGTACCTGCAGCATCGCTGTTGATAGTAGCACGTTTTGTAGATACCTCTACAGTATCGCCATTCATCTTAGTAGATACAAAGTCACCAGTAGCACCTTTCACATTGAATGCTACATCACCGTCTTTTAAGGATTGACTAGAAGCTGTGCCGCTATCTGCATCAAGAGAAATATTACGAGCTACAGCAGTCGCAGCATCATTAATCTTTGTCTTAGTAGCTGTATTAATGTCATAGGATACTTTACCATCTGCAGCAACAGTAGCCACAGTAGTATCACCATTAATGAAGTTTAGACCTTTAGCTAAAGATATCTTTTGAGCATTTGCATCTGTATCGTTATTTGCACGATATGTTAAATCAGTTTTACCAGCGAGTTTCGTTGTATCGATACCAATGGCATAATCTTTAGAGTTAGTACCTGCTGTTGGAGTCACAGTAATAGGATTATCGGCTTGTGCATCTTTACTTACTGTAACAGCATCAACAGCTAAATCTTTCACCTTAGCCGCATCAACAGCTACTTTTACACCCGTTGCTGTAGCAGACGTACTTACAAGATTTCCATCACCAACAACGGCAAAGGATACATCACCATCTTTAAGATATTTATTACCAGTAGATCCAGTATCACCAGTGAGACCAATACCTTTAGTAGTAGCATTAACAGTATTATCATCTAAACCAACAGTAACAGTTTGATTATTTACAGTTGCAGTTACACCATTTGTACCAGCCACATTAAGTTTTTGGTTTTTTAGATCAATAGTACCATTATTAGTACCATCTGTAATATTTAAATTTTGAGACAAGTTAGCAACAGCTTGCTTTACATCACCAATATTTGCTGCATTAGTATCAGTTGTACCCCCACTAGCAACATTAGTAATTGTCTTGTTACCACCGTTGATACCATCAGTTTTATCAATGGAGATACCACCTACCGTTACTTTATCTGTTGTAATGCCAGTACCTGTAATTGCAGTAGTACCATTTGTTAAACCAGATGTGTTCATTACTGTATTGCCAGCTGTAATAGAATCTACTACAAGATCTTTCTTCGTAGCTACAGTGATTTTCTTTTTATCTGTACCATCTTGGGTAATCAAGATATTATCACCATTGATAAGATCTACTGTGTCTCCACCTTGTACAGATGTTTTATCTGTTGTACTGGAATTTGTTGTAAGATTCCATGCTGCACTGGCTTTAGCTGCATCAGCTGCTTTATTAATAGCATCGGCTACATTTTTAGATGTTGCTAAGCCATCATCGCCTGTTACAGATGCTGCGCCTGTATTAGCATCACTAGTAATTGCCGCACGCTTAGTGGAAATTTCAACAGTGTTACCATTCATCTTCGTAGATACCAAGTCACCTGTCGCACCTTTCACATTGAATGCCACATCACCATCTTTTAAGGATTGGCTAGATGCTGTGCCGCTATCTGCACCAAGAGAAATGTTACGAGCTACAGCTGTGGACGCATTATCTACTTTAGTTTTTGTAGCTGCATCAAGACCTACTGTAACAGTTTGGCCATTTACAGTTGTAGTTACACCATTAGTACCGGAAACAGTAAGTTTTTGATTCTTAAGATTTACAGTACCGTCTGTAGTGCCATCAGAAACAGTAAGGTTTTGAGACAAACCATCTACTGCTTTATTGATAGAATCCGCTACATTTTTAGCAGTCGCTAACCCATCTGTAGGGCTATTTACTTTAGCTTTTCCATCCGCATCATTCGTAATAGTTTCTGTGGTAGTAGAAATTGTTACATTCCCATTTGTACCTACCGTAGCTTTTGTAAAAGTACCATCCGTAAAGTTTAATCCATTCGCCAAGGATACTTTATTTGCATTGGCACCATTAGCTTTGTATGTCAATTGTGTTTGATTAGCTAATTTTGTTGTATCAATACCAATTGCATAGTCCTTAGTATTTGTACCTGCTGTTGGTGTAATTGTAATAGGATTATCCGCCGTATTAGCCTTGCTAACAGTTACTGCGCCTACAGCTAAATCTTTTACTTTAGCAGAATCAACAGCTACTTGTACACCTGTAGCAGAAGCCTTAGTAGTAACTAGATTGCCATCACCAACTACTTTAAAGGTTGCATCACCGTCTTTTAGATACTTAAGACCTGTAGATCCTGTATCACCGGTTAAACTAATACCTTTAGTCGTAGCATTTACCGTATTCTTGTCTAGACCAACAACAAGACTACCATTATTCGTACCCAATAAATCAGTTCTAATACCATTAGCACCAATTACTTTTAGTGGACTTTCACTAAGTTTAACAGTACCCGTTTTAGAATTTGTATCTAATTTTAATGTCACGTCAGATACAGCATTCTTAACATCTGTAATGTTAGCTGCATTAGTACCGACATTACCACCGCTAGAAACATTCGTAATTTGTTGACCACCTGCACTAATACCCTCTGTACCAAACTTAACAGTTTTCGTAGCAGTTTTTGCAGTTAAACCATCACGAGTTATGGTCACATTATTACTACCAGTAGTCGGACCAATTTGAAGCGTTGTATTACTCAATACATTATCGCCGGCTTTAAATGAATCGCCAGTAAAGTTTCTACCTTTTACAGAACCATTTGTACCATCTAGAGTAATTTGATTGCCACCAGAAGAAACCGTAACAGATCTATTAGCTTTCACAGTATCTACAGTAATCGCCTTATTCAAAGAAGTAGTAATTTTTTTGCCACTACGAGTTACTGTAATATTGTTGTCCCCACCAAAGATTACAGTATCTGATTTATTGATTACTTCAGGAGCACTAGAATCCCTGTCTGCCGCTAATTTCCAATGATATGCATTGGCAGAAATGGCTTTATTGATAGCATCTGCTACATTTCTAGAATCAGCCATGCCTGCAGCATTTGCAGAAGCTTGACCATTTGTGACATCAATATTTTGTGTTTTACCAGAAATTGTAAGGTTCTGACCGTTGGCAGATGTTGTAATATATGTATTATCGCCCTTAAGGCCTAATGTGCTCTTTGCAATATTCACATTGCCAGTATTTACATTACCAGAGAATGCAAGGTTAACACTCTTTAATTGGGCTACGTTAACTGCATCTGTATCTCTTGTACCTGCTGCAAGGCCTGTAAGTTGACGTGTTACAGTACTACCATTACCAATAGAAACGGCACCTGTTGTACTAGTAAGTACATTGCCATTCAAACCAGAATAAACATCTGTACGGTTTGTATTAGGATTATAACCCTTATTAGCAGTACCGCCTGCTACATCAGCAACGGAATCACGCCCTAAGGCAACACCACCATCAACGGTAACGCTAGAATCAGGACCAATAGCAACAGATTTAACTGCACTTGCATTAGCTCTAGTACCAATAGCAATAGAATGTTGAGATGTGGAATTAACGCGACTACCTATGGCAATTGATTCTAAACCATTAGCTGTCGTAGCAGAGCCGATTGCAAGAGCTCTATTGCCTGTAGCTTTCGTTGGCGTAGATCCATATGAACCAATGGCAATAGTTCCATCATCATTGGCTGTAGCACTAGCACCTAACGCCACAGAGTTAGCACCTTTAGCAGTTACATTCATACCAGTAGCAACACTGTTAAAGGCAATCGACTGAGCAGCTTGACCAACTGCGACACCGCCTAAATCAGACTTAGTTCCATTAGTACCAACAGCAACACCATTTTTACCAGATGCAGAAGATTTATGACCTACTGCAAGGGAGCTTTCACCCTTAGCATTCGTTTCCATACCTACTGCAGTCGCTAAAGAACCTGTCGCATTAGACAAGATACCAAATACAGAAGCAGACGGATTTGTAGCCGTATTTTTTCTACCTACTGCTACAGCACCTTCACCGGTAGCTTTAGATTCAGAGCCTACTGCAACAGAATTAGATGTTTTAGCATTTGTTTTATAACCAATACTAACAGCACCACTTTGTTCAGCCTTAGCAGCAGTACCAATAGCTACGCTATAACCACCAGAAGCAACAGCGTAGTCATCAAATCGATCAGATGATGCACCACCGATTGCAACGTCGCCACCATTAGTTGCTTGTGCATAAGTACCACCTGCAAAAGCACCAAAACCAGTTGCTCTTGTAGAACTTCCTATAGCCGTACCTCGAACAGAAGATTTTGCATCAAGACCTAATGATACGCCACCTCTACCAGGAGCTTTAGCGCCTGCACCAATAGCAACTGCTGGTTGGGCGGGATCAGCGTATTGTGATGTAGCTAATGCTTGATACCCAATAGCAATAGATTGATGACTATTAGACTCGGCAAGATAACCAATAGAAACACCATTTGTCATACCATTTGCAGCTTTACCTCCACCTAAAGTTAAAGTAGACTCATCGGCAGACACATCCGCAACTACACCAACTTGCATCGCCAAGGCAGCTAAGATACTTGCTACTACAATTTTCTTTTTCCCTGTTTTATTTTTTGCCATTTCAGATACTACAACATAGCACTGTTTGGACTTAGACCAAATTACTTTAAATATTTTATTCATATGTTTTCCTCTTCTAAATTACTAACCCTCAACTATATGAATGATATGTTCCATACTTCTCTCAATCTGGAAATAATGAAAGCTACATAGCTTTACATTTATAAAAACTTATCTTTAATTTTACCATAATTTATCTAATTTTCTCAATTTAAAAGTGTAATTTTTGGATATTTACTATTATCTCAATTATGCATAGAGTATACTTAAACACGCAGTATTATCATAATTCATTTATAATTCACCTTAATAAATTGCATATTATATGAATTTTTATGCTTCTAATTGAGAATGAAAAGAATATTAGATTTCATTACAAAATTAATCATCGTCTAAAAATATTCATAAATTATTCTTTATATACAGTTTTATCGATAATTTTATTAATTATTAAATTAGAATTTTCAGACTATTTTATTTTTCAGATATAGCTTTAATAAACTATTTTTGTTTTCATACTAAAAAGAGCCTCCTCTTTCGAGGAAGGCTCTTTCTAGTTTTACATATCCATTCACGGGATATACATAGTTCTAACTATATGTACAATATGATTATGCTTTATTTGCCAACAATTGGTTAACTGCTGCTTTCAACGCATCAATTTCAGATTGTTGTTGTTCAAGCTTGGATTTGTACTCTTCATTTTGGGAACGCAAGTGACTTACTTCATCTTGCATTACGTAGATAGAGCTGATAGGACCAGCTTTATAACGTTCTGGAATCGCATCTTTTCTATCACGGCTACCACCAAATTTATGAGTTACACCAGCATTAATCATATTATGGCTAGAACCAAGTGTAACACCAACATTAAACATAGTATCTTCAGTTTTGTAGTGGGCAAGACCGATTGCACCAGCTGTTTCACCACGGTAGTTACCAATACCAGCCATGATTTGTGTTGGTTCCAATGGATCATATTGGATTGGTTTCAACGCTGCCATAGCCGCTGCATGAGCACCAACACGTTGTGTTTCAACACCTACGCGATTAATAGCTTCTTGTAAGCCCGCTTGTGCGCCTTTCAATTGACTAACGTTTACTGCATCTGTGTCAGCTGTACCAGGTGCTACACCATGAATTTGGTTGCCACCATTGTTCAAGCCGTCTACAGTAAGGGATACAGGGCTAGCTGCAGCGTTTGCAGGGTTAATAGTCATGCCTGCACCATTAACTGTTGTAGAGTTACCAGCTGTATCTTTTACAGTTGTACCAGCAGGAGTGATCTTAGTGGATGGACCATTTTCATCACCTACAGTTACACTGTTAAGACCTTTCACGTCTTTAGCTAGGCTATATGTGAAAGTAGTACCGTCTTGTTTAACTTCAAGATTATCACCAGCTTGGAATTTAACAGTATCGCCACCTTGTACTTTTTCAACAGTACCACCAGCTGCAGTTACATTCCATGCAGATAGATCTTTAACTTGTTGTTTACCAGCATCTGTTAAGTTGCTCAAATCTTGATTTGCTGCATTATCGATTTTTGCTTTAGTAACATCATCGATTTTAACAGTTACATCTTCACCATCAGCTACAGTTGTTAAACCGTTTTCGCCTTTGATGTTGAATTTCACATCGCCTGTACTCAAGGATTTTTCATCAGTAGAACCAGTGTTACCACCTAAGGAAATCTTACGACCGATAGCTTCTGTGTTTTTATCAATCTGAGCTTTGTTTTTCGCAATATTATCAGTATTTTTACCAATGTTAGTTTTATTTTCCGCTACTTGATCATCAACTGCTTTTAATTGATCTTCAGTTGCGGCACGACCACTTACAGGTTGTGTTACACCTGGAGTCCAAGTTTTATTAGTCAAGCCAGTTACTTCTGGAGCTTCTACACCATCAGTTGCTTTTACTTTTGGAGCTGTAATTGTGTCATTAGCAGTTACAGTATCGAATGTTACATCTTTCTTAGTTGCAATTGTGAAGTCTTTACCATTTTGAGTAATGGAGATGTTATCACCATCGATGAACTTAACTGTGTTACCACCTTCAACTTTTTCAGCAGTACCATTGTTAGCCACTACATTCCATGCGGATAAATCTTTAACTTGTTGTTTGCCAGCATCTGTTAAGTTGCTCAAATCAGTATTTGCTGCGTTGTTGATTTTGTTTGCAGTATCATCATCTAACTTAACAGTTACATCATCACCATTAGCTTCAGTAACGATACCGTTTTGCCCTTTAATATTGAATTTCACATCGCCTGTGCTCAAGGATTTTTTGTCAGTAGAACCAGTGTCGCCACCTAAGGAAATCTTACGAGCGATAGCTGCTGTATTTTTATCAATTTGTTCTTTATTTGCCGCAATATTATCTTTGTTAGCTTTAATATTATCAGCATTCTTAGTGATGTTAACTTTATTTGCTGCTACTTGATCATCAACTGCTTTCAATTGATCTTCTGTAGCTGCACGACCACTTACAGGTGCTGTTTGACCTGGAACCCAAGTTGTATTAGTCAAACCACTCACTTCTGGAGCTGTAATTTTTTGGTTTGCTGTTACATTATCAAATGTTACATCTTTCTTTGTGGCAACAGTGAACTCTTTACCATTTTGTGTAATGGAAACATTATCACCATCGATGAATTTAACTGTATCGCCACCTTGAACCTTTTCAGCAGTACCATTGTTAGCTACTACATTCCAAGCTGCTAAATCTTTAACTTGTTGTTTACCAGTTGGAGTCAAGTTGCTCAAGTCTTTATTTGCTGCGTTGTCGATTTTGTCTTTTGTAGCATCGTCCAATTTAACAGTTACATCTACGCCATTAGCTGCAGTAGTAATGCCATTTTCACCTTTAATATTGAACTTCACATCACCTGTGCTCAAAGATTTTTTATCTGTATCACCATCATCACTACCTAAGGAGATTTTACGAGCAATAGCTGTTGTATTTTGGTCAATTTTATCTTTGTTTGCAGCAATTTCTCTTGCATTGTTTGCAATATCGCCAGCATTTTTATTGATAGCAGTTTTGTTATCAGCAATATCACCAGCATTTTTAGCAATATTTGTTTTGTTTGTTGCAATATCACCAGCATTTTGAGTGATATTATCTTTGTTTTCTTTAACTTGATCGTCAACAGCTTTCAATTGATCTTCAGTTGCTGCACGACCAGATGTAATGTTATTTGGATCCCAAGTTTTATTAGTTAAACCAGTTACTTGAGGCGTTTCCACACCAGTTGTAGCTTTAACTTTTGGAGCTGTAATAGTGTCGTTAGCCGTTACCGTATTGAATGTTACATCTGGCTTAGTAGCGAATGTGAAATCTTTACCAGATTGAGTAATGAGAATATTATCACCATTAATGTATTTAACAGTGTCGCCACCTTTAACATCTTCAGCAGTACCATTATTAGCAACTACTTTCCAAGCAGCTAAATCTTTAACTTTTTGCTCACCTGTTGGATTCAAATTACTCAAGTCTTTATCAGCAGCGTTATCAATTTTATCTTTAGTAGCTGTATCAAGTTTAACTGTTACATTATCATCCTTAGCTTCAGTAGTAAGGCCGTTTTCACCCTTAATATTGAATTTCACATCAGCTGTGCTTAAAGATTTTTCAGTCGTAGTACCAGTGTTACCACCTAAGGAGATTTTACGAGCGATTGCTGTTGTATTTTTATCGATTGCTGTTTTATTATCAGCAATATTTTGTTTATTAGTAGCTACTTGATTATCAACTTGTTTCAATTGATCTTCTGTAGCCGCACGACCAGGTACAGGTGTTGTTTGACCTGGAGTCCAGTCTCTATTAGTTAAGCCTGTTACTTGAGGTGTTACTACGCCTGTTGTAGCGTTCACAGTTGGAGCTGTAATTGCTTGCGTAGCTGTTATGTTATCAAATGTAACGTTTTTCTTTGTGGCAATTGTAAAGTTTTTACCAGCTTGTGTAATTTCGATGTTATCACCATCGATGAACTTAACAGTGTCGCCACCTTTAACATCTTCAGCAGTACCACTGTTAGCAACCACTTTCCAAGCAGCTAGATCTTTAACCTTTTGCTCACCTGCTGGATTCAAATTGCTCAAATCTTTGTCAGCAGCGTTATCGATTTTATCTTTAGTAGTATCATCAAGTTTAACAGTTACATCATCGCCAGAAGCAACCGTAGTTAAACCATTAGCACCTTTAACATTGAATTTTACATCGCCTGCGCTCAAAGATTTCTCTGCAGTAGAACCACTATTACCACCTAAGGAAATTTTACGAGCAATTGCAGTTTTGTTAGCTTCTGCTTTAGCGTCTGTTTTCTTCAATTGAGATACATTGACAGCATCTTTATCTGCTACACCATCAGCTACGTTAGTAACTTTCATATCGCCTGCATTGATGCCTTTGTCGCCATCAATTTTTACAGTTGGATTACCTGCAGCATTGTTGAAAGATGCACTGTTCAAGCCAGTAAGCTCTTTCTTCAAGGACACAGTGATATTTTTATCATTTCTAGCAACTGTAATATTATCATCGCCAGAGAAATCTACTTTATTACCTTTTTCAACGGTTGCTGTTGTCGCTTCACCATTAGCAGATAAGTTCCAACTGGAAGAACTATTAGCAACTGCTTGATTAATTGCATCAGCTACGTTTTGAGCATCTGCCATGCCTGCAGTTGCAGAAGCAACACCATTAGTTACAGTAATATCTTGTTTTTTACCAGCAATAGTAATTTTCTTACCATTAGCTGTAGTTGTAATATATGTATCGTCACCATTTACAGCTAATTTACTGTTAGCAAGGTTTACGTCACCAGAACCAGTGTCACCTGTGAAAGCAAGGTTTACACTCTTCAATTGTGCTACGTTGACTGCATCTGTATCAGCCGTACCAGCAGCTACATAGTTAATTTGACGAGTTTGACCTGTTGTACCAACAGCAACGCCACCCAATGTAGATGTTAACGTTGCACCAGTTAAGTTAGCATATGTATCAGTACGACCAGTATTAGCATTATAACCTGCTACACCAGCTGCAGTACTAGCAACAGACTTAGAACCTATTGCAACACCATCAGCAGTTGTAGCACTAGCACCATCACCAATAGCAATCGATTTAGCTGCACTTGCGTTAGATCTAGTACCGATAGCAATACCATCATTCTCTGATACTGAGCTTTTTCTACCAATAGCAATACTGTTATCTGCAGTGGAAGAGCTTTCTCCGCCAATAGCAATACTATAATCTTTAGTTGCATTGGCTAACATACCGATACCAACACCTGCAGTTCCAGCGGCCTTTGCTCTGGATCCCAATGCAGTAGAGGATGCACCAGATGCAGCAGTACCATGACCAATTGCGGTAGACTCAATATTGGAAGCTATCGCATCAGCCCCAAAAGCACTGGCATTGCCATCTGTTGCCTTAGCACCATGACCAACTGCCACAGTATCATCCTCGGACGCAATGGAGTTAGCACCTAACGCTGTAGCATTTGCCGATGTAGCTTGTGCTGATAACCCCAATGCAACTGTAGATCGACCTGTTGTACTTGCACCATCACCAATAGCTACAGAGCTTGTTGCAGCCGTATCTGTAGATGCATTAGGACCAATAGCAATAGCGTTATTAGCTTTTGCACCAGTGTTGTCTTTATTTGGAGTATCAGTAGATTTAATAGATACATATTTATAAGCAATTTGATCCACGATAGCAGCTAACTGAGAGCCGTTGATGGCATCTGTAGAAGTAGCACTTACTTCACCAGGAGCGACGTTTTTTAACTGACGTTCATAGCCTTCAGCACCGAAGGATACAACATCACCTTCTAACGTTTTGTCACCACCAGCCCATGTTGCTGTAATACCATTTGACAATGTATAGCTAGATTGTTTAGTACCTGCCTTATCTGTAGTAGAACCGCCACCTAAAGCGACAGAGTTATCACGATTTGCTTTAGCGCCTGTACCAATAGCGATGGCATTTGTTACAGAATCATTATCAGCACCACTTGTATTAACACCTGTCAAAGCACCAGCGATACGGTTTTTAGAGTCAGCGCCAGTACCAATAGCAATACCAGCATTACCAGATTGCCCTTTAGTACCCACTGTGATACCGATATGGTCTGCTGTAGCATTATTATAATCACGCCACTTAATTTCATATCCTGTTAAATCTTTAACAGCAGCAGAAACGGTCCCAACTTTAGCTTTCCCTGTATTAATATCGGTATAAACTGCTTTAGTATTCGTCATTCTATCAGCATCGTCACCGCCAATAACAATAGATGAGTGACCAAGGGCTTTAGTATTACCACCAATAGCAATACTTTGGTCACCTATAACGGTAGCCCCTTGCCCCGGTAATACACCACCACCAATGGCAATCCCTTGTGAATAATTAGTACCAACTTCGTTTACTGTCGCTCTAGTACCAATAGCAATCGCAGTACCACCATTTGCAATTGAATCTTTACCTACAGCAACACTTGGTGCATTACCATATAGAGCTTTTGAATAAGAATTTTGACCAATAGCAATCCCACCACCAGCATTCTCTACTTTTGCAGCAGTACCAATTGCAACAGCATCACTATTAGAAACTTTTACATTTGTACCTAAACCAACTGCATTTGCACCTGTAACAGTAGCACCGGTACCAAAGGCAACAGCAGTTGCACTAGCTCCGGTAGGTACATCATTTACAGCCAATGCCACATTAGCATTAGTCATAGCCAATGCAGCAAAGATACCAGCTACAACGATTTTCTTTTTACCACTATTATTCTTAGCGAATTCAGATACTACTACGTAGCAATTTTTGGATTTGTTCCAAACTACTTTAAAGATTTTGTTCATTGTTTTCTCCTTTAAACTACTATAAAGCTCTCAAACTTCTATATAACAAATAATCTCAATTTCAAGTTTTTTCGATATAGCGAGTATATCAAATTTTTCGATATGCTTGCAACCCCTTTTCACTAATATTTCATTTTTGGAATAACCATTGCAAATACAGCAACAAAGGGATTTATTTAAACTCCTTATAAAATAAAACCTAATAATCGGGGTGATTTTATACCATAATTTAGAAGAGAAGATGAATTTAAACTCACATTTTAACTTTTCCCATATAAATATAATTGATAAATTATAAAAATAATGGTCAAGATGCCTTATATAGCTACACTCTAACAACCCTACCTATTTCACAGTACTATATTTCATTAAATTTTTATAAATTAGCATTTCAATTAAATTGAGATACATTGGCAGCCAAAAACAAAATAACGTCTAAAGTATAATCTCTTTAGACGTTATTTTTTATATGACATTATTTAATTTAAATACATAAGCACTTTGTTCATGTGCTAATTTGATACGCTTATTTAAACGTTCTATATACGCTCGGTATATGTCTTGCGCTTCGTCAATGGTTACTATATTAAAGTTAATCCCATCCCCTACCGGCAATTGGCTAAGCCGAGGTAGGTCTGCGGTAATGATAGTGCCTATTTTTGTATATCCCCCTGTTGTTTGGCGATCCGCCATGAGGACAATGGGATGTCCATTCGATGGCACTTGGATAGAGCCAAATACGGCACCATCAGAAATAATATCTGCACTGTCTACGTGTTCAATTTCAGGACCATCTAAGCGGAAGCCCATACGGTCACATTCTACAGTCAGTGTATAGATATTATCACTAAAGGTCTTGATTCCCTTCTCGGTGAAATGTTTTGCCTGATCACCTAATACAACACGTAATGGTTCATGACATTCACGGCCCCCACGGTTATATAAGGCGGTATTGAATAGAGTATGCCCTTCACCACGGTAATCGCAGATATGCACTTCATCTCTGGCGAACGCTTTGATGCCAAGTTCATCTCCCTTTTGTAATGGTCGCCCCTCAAGGCCTCCAATTTTCGCCTTTGTATGGGTCGATACACTGCCGTTGATGCTTGGCACGTCGATACCTCCAGAGAAAGAAATGTACATGCGCACGCCACATTGGCTAAAACCACCGGAAATGACATCGCCGTCGTGACATACAAATGGAATATATCTCGGTACGCGTACACTATTGATGGTTGGTTCCATATCGGCCCCTGTAAAAGCAACGATACAGGTTCCTTTCACGGTTAACGTAGGTGGCAATAAGGTACATTCTAAGG
>OGZV01001780.1_pt1 | contig 18644 bp, 20 predicted proteins | sample 1576861 | NCBI WGS metagenome assembly OGZV01 (sample SAMEA3541501, study PRJEB24748) | human gut metagenome | biome: human gut; feature: human-associated habitat; material: faeces | place: China | collected 2012
TAGTTGGTGAGGCGGTCAACATGCGTATCGATTCGCTGTTCACCTTCATTGACGCTCCAGACCTGAATACCGTGGTTGATGAGCCACTCGACCACGAAGGGCGTTTCTTCAGCTCGCCTGCCAATACGGTCGAACATGAACACCAGCAGAATGTCGAATTTGCCCTGTTCGGCATATTCCTTGATGAGCTGGATCTTGTCACGGTCATTGGCGCTAACTTTGAATCCTGATACGCCGTTTTCCTGTTCCTCGTACACGATGGCCCAGCCCATCCGCTCTGCGAACTCACGGCAGGCTTTTCTCTGCACGGGGATGTCAGCTTGATTCTGGTCATCGTGGTCGACCTGCTTGGTGGTGGAGACACGGTACAGGCAGCACACTCTGTTCTGGATGCTGAGTATATTTTGATAAGAACTACAACCTCTTTCATCCATAATGTATCCTTCCTCTCAATGAACGATTTAGAAATGTGAGAGGTTCAGATACACCTTTCCATGTATTCACTTTTCAAAGTACATGGCATTCCGCCACCTTGATTATCTCACATTTCAGGTTGAATAGCTATCAAAACCTTGAAATATAAGCAACAAAGAAACGGCCTCCGATCCGGTAAAATCGCGCTTGGGTAAAAGGCATTTTGCCCAAGCGCCAGTTTGCCGAGAATAGAAAGCAGACCGCAGCTTTTAACTGCGGTCTGCTCGTAATATAAAAGATTTTTATTTTTCCTGCTCTAACCGATGAAGTTCTGCGCGGGCTTTTTCAAGTTCGTCTTCCAATTCAGCAATGCGCTTCTGATCTCGACGAAATATTTCACGATTTATTTCGTCAGATTTCTGATATATCATAACCATGAGCATCAGAGCCGGACGCACATCCTCGTCTGGGATTTTGACGACAGCTGCGCCAACAGCCTCTTGACCGCGATTCTTTACCAACTGCTCCAAATCATCTCTGGTAACCATTTTGTTTTTCCTCCACAGTTTCTTAATTCCACTTCTCGGTGTGCTTCTGACGCTCCAGATATTCCTTTGATTCTTGCTCATCGGCAGGCCGCACTCTCTTTTTGCCGCAGTCCTGGCATTGGTCACATCCAGTTTCCGCTTCGAAGGTATAGTGGCAAGCGTCACAGGTATAGATTTCCTTGCTCATCGTGCTTCTCCTGCATTCCTATCGGCTGCAACATATCGCTGTTCCGGGCTTGTAGGTTTATCCGGAATCGTCATCAGCAACTGCCCACTCGCCAACATAGGCTTCAGAAACTTATCGGTAAAGTGTTTTATGCTTCTGTAGCCGCAATGTTCTGCAATTTCAGCCTTACTCCGTGCCTCCGCACAGAACTCGAGAATTTTATCTTGGGTGGTAGCTTGGGTGGTAGCTTGGGTGGTACCACCTAAGCTATCGTCCTCATCTTCAATTGTACGATAGAAAACAACCACGAATCCGGATTTCAAAACCTCAAATTTATATTTGCATCCAGCGGCGTCACAGGCGTCAGCAATACGCTTCAGTCCGGTACCAAAGCTCTCGACATTTTTGGAGTAATAAAGTGTCTGTGCAATCAGCGGATTCCTGCGGATAGGACGCTCCCGGCCAGAGATGAAATCCTCCGGCTCATAGCCTGCCGGGAAGGTACCGGGGTTGTAGATCTCAACACGGTCCTTGTATATGGAAACCTCGTTGTTCTGTCCGGTTCCGTATTCCTTGTGGCAAAACGAATTGATCAGTGCTTCACGGACGGCATCCACAGGAATTTCCGGAATTTCCTTACGCTGCAAGGAACCAAACTCCACACGCCAACGAATGTTCTTAAAGATATATTTTTCAGCGCGATCCACAAGTTCGAAAATCGTTCCATGCTCACGCTGAATATCCAAAAATGTGAGTCGCTCCGTTCCAGCGAATACCGCCATTTGCAGGTCATTGTAGGGTGTCTCACCGAACAGAACCATGCCTGCGTTCAGCAAATAGCTTCCCGCAGTCAAACTCAACTTACCCAGCACCGTATCCCTGTCGGAATAATCGAAGCTGATTCTGCCGAACTCCTGACCGCGGTGGATATACTCTTTGAGAGAGTTCTCATCTACCGAGCTTGTCAGGCATTCGGAAACTTTGCGCTCCCATACACCTTCGCTGCTTTGCCTCTCCATAATGTAGTCGGTCAATTCCTGCTGGGACATTACTTTATCTTCATCTGCGACACGGATTCTGGCCACATTATAGGCAAAGTACGGTGTGTTGTGTCCTTCAAAACTGACATGGATACAATCCTTATCATCAATATGGATCACTGCGATTTCCGGGTAGATTCTCGGCTCGATGTGGTTCGCAATCTCTTGGCTGATATCCCGTAGGGTCTTTTCAGAAATTTGCTGTCCAATAGGCGTTCCATCTGGTTTTATCCCGAAATAGAGTTCGCCTTTCTGATGTTTGTTCAGGATGGCAGCAATTGATACGACGCCTTCCTTCAGTTCTCCAGTAGTCTTTTTAAATTCTAAGGTTTCGGTTTCGTGTCCGAGATTCAATTTTGCTCACCCCTCTCAACACTTTTCGATGTGTCAAATGCAAAAGCGATATTCTTGGATTTGCAGAAGTCCCGAATCACAAACAGTGTCATTTTATTCGGCTCGGTTCTTCCGTTCTCCCAGCGATTGACGGTCGCAACACTTATATTCAGCTGTTCTGCAAGTTCCTTCTGCGAAATGCGCAGTTCACTGCGAAGCTGAATAATAGAGTCTGCAAAAGTCACTGGTCATCACGCCCCTTTTGCATAGTATAACACATGATAAGCATTTTTACAATGAAGAGAAGCATTTCCGCACAGCTCTTTTATGCGGGCTGTTCCTCGCCGCACAGCCCATTCTTTCGGATATATGCGTCCAGCAGGGTGTTGCGTACCAGAGCAGAGAGGGTCGGATTGGCCTCCTGAGCAAAGCTGATCGTTACCTTATGACCCTCAATGGTCATCTGGATCTGCCTGGTGTTTTTCTTCTCTGTGCTCTGATTTCCCATAATTGCTTCCTCACTTTCTTTTATTGTCAGGTAGTAGATCCTTGATCCCAATGCTGATCACCAAGGCGGTATTCACTTCCCGCATCTTGCTTTTTCCTACAGTTCCCGCATATCCAAGCAAACGCTGCTTATCTAATGTTCGGAGCTGCTCCAGCATGATCGTTGATTCGTTATGCAGCCCACATTGCCTTCCGTTCAGGTTCACATGGGTTGGCAGTCGGTGATGCTTTATGCGGCTGGTGATCGCTGCCACGATGACAGTGGGACTATGGCGATTACCTATGTCGTTCTGAATAATCAGCACCGGTCGAACGCCTCCTTGCTCGGAGCCGCGCACCGGTTCAAGATCCGCATAGAATATGTCTCCGCGGTATGCGGAGTGGATGTTGTCATTATCCATAGTAGCTTCCGTTTTTCTCCTGCTACAAACTAAGTAAAGGAATCCGCGCAGGCCATAGCGCACAGCTTTGGTCTGCGCGGTATATATTTTCCTTTGCCTGTATTCGACACTACTGCCCCAGGCTGGGCGGCAACTTGAACTGTGCGGGCGCACATCACGGGAATCTCACCCCTCCGGGGAACGCCCGGAGCTGCGTACAGGAGTATCATTGTAGGCTGACGGGATCATGGCGGGGACAGCTTGCCAAAGCTGTCTTGGCCTGAGTGGGTATCGCTCTGCACCTTACTTGGCCGTCCTTTGATGCGGAGTTTTCCGCACAGGTGGTCTTCGCGCACTCGGCCTGACGCTGGCTCCGTCAGCTAATGTATTCAAGTTGCCGGATATGACCGCCTGAGACGGTGTTTATCAAGGTTCATAGCAGGGAGAAAAACTATCCCTTCACCTATCGCGGCGAAAACGGGGTTTTGCACACCCTGTTTCCACAAAAAATTTAAACATTTTTTCTTTTGCGGCCTGAATAGACTTCCAAACCGCATTCCGATATGCGCTTTCTTCTTTCGCAATAAGGCGGACTGGCTTGCCTTCGACACAATACTTCCACAACCGCCTACGCTGAGTCTCTGTAAGATGGCTGCTGAGACCTTGTCTGAGAAGTCGCACCAGTACAGCGGCTTCGTCAGCAGAAATCTGCTCCATATACTCATCTTCAATAGATACTACGGCGGTAGCTTCTTCAGAAAGGACTTCCAGCGAGATTGAGTTATCTGACTGCTTGTGGTCTGCATTTTCCTCTTTTCTCAAATCGCTGTCCGACCAGTCTTTCCAACGCCGGAACTCAGCTGCACAGGCAAAATCATCGCAGGTCAGTCGAATTAAATTACCGTCAGCATCCGTATAGACGATGGCGTTGGGCTCTTTCTTATTGAGAGCATAGATGCTCTTTCGATTAAACATATTGGTCCTCCGTTTTTTCGAGATTTTGTGGTGAAGAAAATCTCGAAAACGGAGGGCCACGGCAGCGTGGGAAAGGAGTCCCAAAATGCAAAAAAGCTCCCGGAGCGCAATGGCTCCGGGAGCAGGACGCAATATTAGAATGATGGGCTGTCTGCGACGCAGGAGGGCCGTACAGATCCGTACACAAGGGGCGCAAACCGGCCTTGTGGTGACCAACGGCGTAATATCGTCTTCTGCACAGCAAAAAAAATCACCCGCCCGCATCATCTATCGGACACATCCGATAACCAATGATAACGGGCGGGCAACCTCAACCGTGACCTGCTGGACAACCTGCTGTATGACTTTTCTATGACCTCAGCTGCAATCTGCTGCGCAGCCTCCAGTTCGACCTCCTCCACAACCTCTGGAGCAACCTACTGCGCAACCTCCGGAGCGACCTCAATCAGCTCTCATTTTATGTGCAAATACTTCTTAATGACCTCGGCATGTTCTAACGCCAGATAGGGCTTTGCCGTCGTATAGTATGTCTGCGCCATAGAGAGGTTTCCTTGGAACCCCATGGCGAGGATTGCATACATGTTCAGCTCGCTGTCCTTCGGGTCGAAGCGCAGAGCATCAATGGCCGTCTTTTGCGCCAGAATATAATCCTTGCACTCCATCTTCAGGCGGACATATCCCATGGTAATCTGCAGGTACAGGGACTGATAGTACATGGACAACTGCATCAGCCACAGCTCATGTTCACATCTTGGAAGTAACTGCCCCTTATACATATCGACTGCGCTGTGGTAGAGGGAATGCCGCATATCCGGGTTTTCTTCTGTTTTCAACTGAATGCAGGCATCCTCAAAGCGGTCGAAATCCGTATGGATATTGAAGTTGGGATTGATCTGGAATGTACCATTCTTCCCGATGACCAGCTTGTCGAGCCCGATGACGGAAAGAGTACGCCGCAGGCGGTAAACGATATTATTGACGACCTTATATGGCGAATCGAGTTCGTCGTATGGACAGATGATCTCTGCCAGTGTGTCAACAGAGAAATTCTTTTTGTGGTTCAGAATGAGATATGCCAGAAGCAGGTAGCACTGATCCGCTTTAATATCTTCTCCGGTCAATGTCCCTTTGGAGCTGATGATCTCCATGCCACCAAAGAAATTAATATGGATGTCCTCCGGATTGTACTTTGAAGCTTTTGTTGCAGCCAATAGGGATTGCTGCTGTTTGATTTCGTTGAGTTCCACAACCACTGCATAGGAGGCGATGAATAGGAAAACCGGGTCATCCGTGTAGCGAGTCGGGTCGTCCACGGCAATGAATCCCTGATTAATCCGCTTGGAGAATGGTGCCGCCAGCAGTGTAGTCACCCCATATTCCCGAAAGAAGGCTGCTTCATCTGGATAGACTTCCTCTAATCTTTGCAAGTCAGAAATCACGACCGGTTTATTGGTCCGAAGTGCTTTCCTCCATCTCGGGAACTTCTCCATGGGTAGGCACTGGAGCATATCCCTTTGCGCTGGCACACCATCTTTGCACCATTCATAAGTAATGACACCGATTCCCAGATCCCAGTCAGCTTCCATCACAGAGGCTCTTGATGCGCAATAAAACTCAGCCGCACCTTTCAAAAGGCCACTGATGATAGCTTCTGAATCCTCGGTGTTTCGCAGACTGGCCTCCAACACGCTCATTCCACGGTGAAATGCACTGCATTCAACAAGCGGGGTGGTTTCCTGCATGATTTTGTTGCCCATGAATATGCCCCCTTTGATCTGTAAAAAATGCAGAGACTGTCCAATGTAACTCGGGCAGCCTCTGCTGTGAGCCGCACAGTATGGCTGAGCGGTTATGTACTATACGATTGTCTTGATGAATGCGGCAAGTGCCTCGCGCTGATCCTCCTTGAGAGCCGCAACACTATTATCTAATTCACTCTTGGCGTTAGGTGAATTTGCTGTATCATTCTCCGTAAAGAACTGCGCCAGTGTAATCCCGCAAGCGTCACAAATCGCATTTACCGTCGGAATAGACGGCTGATTGTTCAGCTTGAAGATATTACTGATCGTTGTCTGCGACAGGCCGGATTCCTGCGCTAATCGATAAATAGTCCATCCACGCTCGGCCATCAGCTGCCGGATTCGGTTTTGTGCATTGAACATATATACCACCTACTATTTCATTAGTTTACACCTCATTTGATTATCCTTGTAGAACTCATCAGTATGGTATATGGTAATCAAATGATGTGTACTTTGTGGTGATATACTATGCAATTCCGGCGTATTACCCAGAGTTAGAACTGCAAATTGTTTTTCTCTCAGATTTCAATGCAAATCACCTCTGTAAAGCAAAATCCCGCAAGGCATGGATTATACACCGATGCCTTGCGGTTTCTCTGTACTTACAAATATGTTATTTCAGCGAATGGTCACTCACGGGTCAGCCGACGAATATTGCCGATGATGAGCATTAAGTCATCGTCATTCAGCTTTCGCAATTCTTCAATGGCCGTTTGCAGGAGTGCGGGATTTTCTTCGGATTCATCGAAGAATTGGCTTGGTGTAATATCAAAATAGTTATCCAAATTAGTATAACACTTTTATTTTCTGTATTTTGAGGGAGTAAATCCATAATACCTTTTGAATATTTCAATCAATCTACTGGGGTTGGAGTATCCAACAATTCTTGAAATTTCCGCAATGGTGAGGTCGGTCTGAATAAGCATATGCTCGGCTACAGAGATCCTTTTCCTCTGAATGTATTCAGTAATGGACATATTATAAACTGACTTAAATAGTTTTTTCATTTTGCTTTCACTCATATATGCAATGGTGGAAAGCGTCTGCAACGTAATATTAAAACTGTAATGTTCGTCCATGTAATGCGTTAGTTCAGCTAATGCCTGCAAATCTGTTTTGTTAATGGGCTGGCCATTCTCTTCATTTAGTCTGTTTTCTTTCAAATATGAAGCAAGATAAGAGATAATTTCATATATTTTTGCTTCTACTGTAATTCTGGACGCTTTCATGGAAAGCAGATACTCATATAGGCTTTGCATAGCATGATTAACATTTGGTAAATAGAATTTCCCTTTTTCTTTGAAAAAATCAGAAAAGTTCACTTCAAGATCACCGGAAATTTCCTGGAGATACTGATCAATAAATTCCTGGTCAACCTGCACGGTAATACATCTTAATGGAATCTGAGGATGATAAATAGCTTTATACTTTTCAGATGGTTCATAGCAGCGCAATGTATTCGGAGAAATATTTTGATACGGATAGAATTCATCTCCTGCGCCACTAATATAGAGAGCAAGTACATAACCAGACCCAATATGTTCTCCGACCATAGTTTCCTGGTTAAATCTTATATCTGTCACTGTAATGATGAAATCGTGGTGAACCTCACTCGTCCATTGAAATCCGGTTCCATATTTTGGGTTGATCTTATAATATGTTCCGTACTCTATTGGATTCTTTATCGATTCAACAAAGAAATCATCTCGTTTAACTTCTATCATTGGCTCCTCCAAAAGATACCTCGTTTAGATTTATTAACACCTTGTTTAGACTTTATATCTGTTTTGCCCTTTACAGTTATCTACAACTAATTATAATGAAAGAGTTGATGTATGTCAAACCGTTTTTAAGCAAAAAGAGGTGTATATTTGAAGTCAATGCGCAGTTTATATAAAAAACTATTTCATTATGTCCCAGATAAAAGAATTTGGGCATATTTCTCCATGGCACTATCTGCCGCTGCCGTCTGCTCATATATGGGAGCATATTGGTTTCTGTGGCAGTCCATTGTGTCTATTCTGGTTATTCCCGTATATGAGAAGGCTATGTATGACGCAATTATTGTAGTCATACTTATGATTTTACGAGGCATTCTCAACATTGCATCGGCAACGTGTTCCCACTACTTAGGCTTCCGGCTTGAAACAAACTTAAGGAAAAATGGGCTTCATAAATTATTGGATGCCTCTTCTTCCTTTTTTGACCATAACAGCTCTGGAGAGATTCGAAAAATTATTGATGATAACGCAGCGGAAACACACAAAACAGTGGCCCATTTGATTCCGGACAACGTCACTGCTGTTATGACGCCGGTGTTAATGTTTGTGCTGATGTTTGCAATAGACTATCGCCTTGGTATTCTCCTGATCCTTACAACTGTGATTGGTGTTCTTCAGTATCGTAAAATGTCCGGTGGTACTGAATTTCTGTCTGGCTATTCAGCGGCGCTTCAAAAAATGAGTGCGGCAACAGTAGAATATGTCAGAGGAATGCAGATCATAAAAATCTTCGGTGTAACTGTACAGTATTACAAAACTCTGATTAACTCGATCAAAGAGTACAAACAGTACGTCTATCAGTATAGCCTCAGCTGTAAGAATCCCTACGTCGGATTCCAGGTTCTGTTCAACGTGTTTTATGCTTTTGCTGTACCAGCCGCAGTTGTATTCATCAGCTATGGAGAACCTGCTATGCTAATCCTGGCAAAGATTGTTTTCTTTGCTGTGTTCTCCGGAGCTGTATTTACTTCTTTCACATCGATCATGTTTACGGGGCAGGATAACTTTGGCGCACAAAATACGCTGAATCAGCTTGATGAGCTGACTACTTCTATGGATCAGGCAAAGCTTCCACATGGAAATGAAGAGACCTTCCAAGATTTCAATGTTGAATTTCGTCATGTTGACTTTAAGTATGATGACAACTTCGTGCTGAAGGATTTCAGCCTGACACTTCATCAGAATAAAACTTATGCGCTCATCGGGTCTTCCGGGGGAGGAAAATCTACCATTGCAAAGCTGATTTCAGGTTTTTATCCTGTCGATGGCGGCGAAATTCTGATTGGTGGAAAGAACATTCAGAGTTATTCTGAAAAAGCTCTCATTCAGAACATCGCATTTGTTTTCCAGCGCAGTCAATTACTAAAGACCTCAATTTACGAAAATGTCCGAATCGGAAATCCTCAGGCAACACGGCAGCAGATTATGGATGCACTTGACGCAGCGAACTGCACATCCATCCTTGACAAATTCCCCCAGCGGGAGATGACCGTCATAGGGGCAAGGGGCGTATACCTTTCCGGTGGTGAGGTGCAAAGGATCGCCATTGCAAGGGCTATTCTAAAGAATGCGAATATCGTCATTATGGATGAGGCTTCTGCAGCTGCAGATCCGGAAAATGAATACGAGTTGCAGCAGGCTTTCCAAAAACTGATGAGGGGCAAAACAGTTATCATGATTGCACACAGGCTGTCCTCTATTCAGAATGTAGACCAGATCCTGTTTGTCCAGAATGGAAAAGTTGTGGAACAGGGAACCCACAATGAACTGATGGCCTGCAATGGACGTTATAAGGATTTTCAGGATGTATACTGCAAGGCAAATCAGTGGAGGTTGGCATGATAAAGACATATCTAAAAAGAGCATTCCAGCTGAGTGATTCGGGTGTGAAGGGCCTTGCAAAATCAATCTGGTCATTCTTTCTCTATTATGTTTCTTTTGTACCGCCGATGATCTGTGTTTTTCTGTTTGCAGACAGGCTGTTGAATGGAAATGCCGGGAAACCGGTGGTATATCTCCTGTTTATGCTGGCAGCGACCCTGGTGATGTACTTAGTTATTAACTATAACTATAAAACGACCTATGATGAAACCTACCAGGAATCTGCAAATTTAAGAATTGATCTGGCGGAACAGCTTTCCAAACTGCCCCTATCCTATTTTTCAAAGCACAATTTGTCTGACCTTGCTCAAACAATCATGGCAGATGTGGCTTCGATTGAGCATGCTTTTGCGAACGCAGTGGCTAATTCCATAGGGTTTGCAATTTACTTTTTGGTTATCAGCGTAGCCCTTCTGATCATGAATTGGAAATTAGGTCTCTGTGTATTGCTTCCCGTTCTTACTTCTGCTTCGGTTCTTTTCCTGACAAAGAAACTGCAGGTCAGAGATGTAAATAAACATTATGATAAGTTGAGAGATATTTCCGAAAGCTTTCAGAATGCAATCGAACTGAATCAGGAAATTAAAAGCTATGGGTTGAAAGAAAAAGTAGAAGCTCAAATGGACCAGCAGTTGGATGAGTCAGAAAATCTTCAATGGAAAGCTCAGATCACCCAGACGATTCCTGTTACAATCGGCCAGACTTTATCTATTCTTCCTATTGGAATCACGGCGACTGTTGGCCTTTCAATGCTCGCCTCCGGTCAGGTAAGTATCCTGATTCTTCTGGGCTATATTATTATGGCGGCGAAACTCAGCGGGGCCATGGGTGGTGTTTTGCTCTATCTGACGGAAATCTTTTATTTGGACGCAAGAATTGCCCGGATTGGTGAAATCAAGAATCATGAACTTCAGGGTGGAGAAAAGGCAGTCCTTTCAGATTTCAATGTGGAAATAAAGGATGTTTGTTTTTCCTACCAGAAAGACACTCAGGTGATTCGCCATGCATCCTTTACGGCGGAGCAAGGACAGGTAACCGCATTGGTCGGTCCCAGCGGCTGCGGAAAAACAACAATGCTTAAGCTCATCAGCAGACTATATGATGCAGATTCCGGTACCGTTCAGATCGGAGGAACCGACATACGAGAAATTCACACTGATAGCTTGTTCAAGTATGTTTCAATTGTTTTTCAGGAAGTCATTCTATTTAATACTTCTATTATGGAAAATATTCGCCTTGGGCGGCTGGATGCTTCTGACGAAGAAGTAATACGAGCTGCAAAACTGGCTGGTTGCAATGAGTTTGTCAGCCGTCTGCCAGACACCTACCAGACAATAATCGGGGAAAATGGAGCCAAAATCTCCGGCGGAGAACGTCAGCGGCTGTCCATTGCCAGAGCAATCCTGAAGGATGCTCCAATTATCATTCTGGATGAGATTGCTGCATCGTTAGATGTGGAAACAGAAGTCCAGATACAGACTGGATTAAATCATTTGATTCAAGGCAAGACCGTGATTGTTATTTCACACAGACTGAAGTCTATTGAAAATGCAGATAAGATCGTCGTTATGAAAGCAGGTATGGTAGAAGCCTGCGGAAAACATGCTCATCTGCTGAAACAGTCGCCCACATATAGAAAGATGATTGAAAAGTCCAATCTGGCAGAGAAATTTAACTACTAAGCAGGTTACCCTTCAGATGCAGACCGCACTGAAGGGTAACATAAAGGCATTTGATTAACTGTGTCTAACTGATTTCTGATGTGAGGAGGTGCATTATTTGAAGAAATATATTGGAAAAAGGATCATTAACTTCCTCATTGTGCTGGTAGGCGTCAGCATTCTAAGTTTTTTGTTGATTGCTTGGTCCGGAAAAGATCCTGCAGAAATTATTGCACACCGAGGCGTATCCAATCCTACGCCGGAACAGATTGAGATGATTCGGGTGGAAATGGGATTGGATCAACCTCTCCCTGTGCGATATATTCAGTGGCTTTCCGGAATGTTTACAGGAGAACTTGGGACTTCTTTGACCACTCATCAACCGATTGTAAAGGATCTGCACAAGTATCTGGCTACGACCACATCTCTTGTAGGGATGGCCATTCTGTGGATTATCGTACTCACCGTTCCGATTAGTTTGCTCTGTGCCAGAAAGCGGAACCGCCTTTTCGATCAGGTTACCAGAGGCATTACTATCTGCGGTATTTGTGTGCCAACTTTCTGGCTGGGATTCCTTCTTCTACTGTTCTTTGCGATTCATCTGAAATGGTTCAGTGTCTTACCAAGTCCAGGTTGGAGGGGCTTTTTACTACCTTCATTTGCCCTGGCGGTTCCCAGTTCGTGTTCACTCATCCGAATTATGCGTTCCTCTCTTCTGGCTGAATTATCTTCTGATTATGTTCGGTTTGCAAAAGCCCGTGGACTATCTGCCAACAGAATCCTGGTATGCCACATTCTGCGAAATGCCTTACCGCCTGTTGTTACAATTTTCTTTCAGCAATTCGGCTTTCTAATTGCCGGAGGGGCGGTAATCGAAAGTGTTTTTTCAATCAAGGGAATCGGAACTTATCTGGTGGACAGTGTGATTGCAGCAGATACGATTGCAGTTTCTACCTGTATAGTCGTCATTGCAGCAATTTTTGTCGTCGCAAATTTCATGGCAGACATAATCAACCGTCTGCTTTGTCCATGGATGGTGAGGGAAGAAAATGATACATAAGCTATTCAAAAGGCCGCAGGCAATTATCGGTCTGTGCCTGATTGTTATTGTGATTGTGATTGCGATTGCAGCACCTGCTTTTTCGCCTCACGACCCTGAATTGGTGAATTTATCGCAAAAGTATGCTCAGCCTGACGCAGAATACCCTCTTGGAACAGATCAATTGGGCAGGTGTACCTTATCAAGGCTGCTGTATGGAGCCAGATATTCCATCGGAATCAGTTTACCTGTGCTGCTGATTTTGTCTATGATTGGTCTGATTGTCGGTACTTTTAGCGCCTGTGCTGGAAAAAAAGCAGACCATTTCATTACTATACTCTGTGATGTGTTTATTGCTTTTCCTTCTCTTATCATTGCTATTGCTGTCATAGGCGTTCTGGGGAACGGACTCCAAAACATTGCCGTTTCTGTTGTGATAGCGACCTGGGCTTGGTTTGTTCGTGTTGTCAGATCTTATTCCGTTCAAGAAATGGGTAAAGATTATATCCTGGCAGCCCGGATTTCTGGGTGCAATACAGGAAAGCTGGTCTTCAGACATCTGATTCCTAACATTCTGCCACAGTTTCTTGTGTATGTTTCCACTGGTGTCGCTTCTTCCATTATTATGGTTTCCAGCTTTGCTTTCCTCGGACTTGGCCTTCCCTCCGGCACACCGGAATGGGGTGCCATGTTAAATGATGCCAGGACAGCGCTTTACTCTCATCCGGAATTGCTAATCTATCCAGGCTTGTGCATCTTCGTAACGGCAGCAGGCTTCAATTTATTTGGAGAAGCACTCCGTGATATTCTGACGCCGGAGGAGGACAGCCTATGATGCCATCACTTATAATTGATCATTTAAGCATTAATCTTCGGTCAGGCACGGATAACTTGGTTTCTGAAATATCCTTTGCAATCAAAGAAGGAGAGTCTTTGATCTTGTTAGGCCAGTCAGGCAGCGGCAAAACAATGACCTGTAGTGCGGTGCTAAACTTATTGGACCCTAAAAAATTTAAGGTGTCGGGTTCCGTTTTCTTCGGCGAGACTGATCTTTTGAATTCGTCAGAAAAGCAGAGACGAGGAATATACGGAAACCAGATTGTCTATATCCCGCAAAATCCAATGACTGCATTGGACCCTTCTATGCGTATTGGCAGACAGATGGATGAAACGCTACGGCTTCATTCCGACAAATCCCGCCAGCAACGTTACAACTATATTCTGCGGCTTCTGCATGATGTAGGCTTAGATGATCCTGACAGGGTATACAGAGCATACCCCCATATGCTTTCCGGAGGAATGCTTCAGCGTGTCATTATCGCAATGGCTATGATGCTTGATGCAAAATTCGTGCTTGCCGATGAGCCGACAACTGCTTTGGATGTGATTCACAGAAATGGAATCATAGATTTATTTTCGCAGATGAAAGCAAATGGAGTTGGGATTCTTATGGTAACTCATGATTTCGCAACAGCTCTTCAATTAGGTGGAAACATGTTGGTGATGAAAGAAGGAAAAATTATAGAATCCGGTGAAGTTCAATCTGTCTTCGATCATACCACAGAACCTTATACAAGGTCGCTGATTGAAGCTTACTCCCTTTCCTATGCTTTCACGAAAGGGGCGGAATCATGATTAAAGTCAACAACCTATCAAAAGAATTTCACGAACAAGGCACAAGCAACGAGCTTCTGGCCGTTGATCATGTAGATTTTACTATTCAGAATGGTTCATTTTGCGCTTTGGTAGGAGAAAGCGGATCTGGTAAAAGCACTTTGGCTCAGCTCATGTGCGGTCTTCTGGTTCCATCTTCTGGAGAGGTACTGTTTGAAGGAAAAAACATTTCCCTCTGCCGGGGCAAGCAAAAGCAGGTACTGCGATCTAAAATACAGCTGATTCTTCAGGATGGCAAGGGAGCAATGGACCCTCGCTTTACGGTATATCAAATCATTGCAGAGCCAATTCGCAATTTCAGAAAACTCAGCAAAAAGGAAGAAGAACGGGAAATCAATGATCTTCTTACCATGATGGAGCTTCCCGAAGAGATCAAGCTGCGAAAAGCTCATGAGCTATCCGGTGGACAACAAAAACGTGTATGTATTGCAAGAGCGTTAGCGGCTCAACCGGATGTGTTGATTTTTGATGAAGCAGTCAGTGGGCTGGATGTCCTGGTTCGTAAACATATTCTTGATTTGCTGAAGCGACTCCATCAGGAGCGAAAAATGACTTGCTTTTTCATTACCCATGACCTGGACGTTGCGCTATATCTTGCAGACCGTGTAATGGTGATGCGCTGCGGTAAGATTATCGAAGACCGTACATTTCACGGTTCGACAGACTGCTTTACACATCCGTATACCAAGCTTCTGCTGCATTCTATTGCTCCATATTTGGGTTAAACCATTCAATAAATACGTATACCCTGCTGAAAAGCATGATATAACAATAAATAAAGGAGATTTTGTACATGAAACTGAAAAAACTTTTAGCTTTCGGACTCGCACTTGTGATGTGCCTTGCTATGGCAGCTTGCGGCGCGAACCCTGACGAGAAACCGGAGGAATCCACCTCTCAGACCGATGCAGAGCCGGTCTCAATCACTGTCACCGAGAATTGGGACTTTTCTGTAGGCTTCTATCCTGTCATCACGCCTATGGTATCCAGCACTTACGGTGCCGGATTCTGGAGTCGTAATTTTTACAACACTCTTGTAAGCTACGATGATAACGGGAAGATTCAGGGCGAGTTGGCTGAAACCTGGGAAATCAGTGATGACGGCAAGACTTACACCTTCCATCTGCGTGATGGTGTCAAATTTTCTGACGGTACTCCTCTGACTTCCGAGGCAGTAAAGATGACCCTTGAAGCAGTAGTAACCAATCTGGGGCCCCAGAATGGTGCCTTCGGTAAGCTCACTACTTTGTTTGACAAGCTGGAAACCCCGGATGAAAAAACCTTTGTAATGACTTTGAAGACCCCTTATTACGCTGCTCTTGACAATCTGACCATGGCGCTGCCTTTTGGTATTGTGAATCCCGCAGCCTTTGAAGGCGGCGTAGAAAAGGCTTACGAGAATTGCGTGAGTGCAACTATGGGTACTGGTCCCTATATGTTTGACCGGGTCGAGGGAGATACCTATACCTTTATCCGCAATCCCTACTACTGGGGCGAAGCTCCTGAAGTGGACGAGTTCAAGGTCAAAGTGATTCCTGATAATGCTGCAAAAATTCTTGCTCTGCGCAACGGCGAAATCGATGCAATTCTCGGCTCCAGCAGACTTAGCGCAGAAGGCTACACGGAAATTTCCCAGGATGCCGCTTTCGGTCATGCCATGGATGACAGCACCAACCAAACCCGTTATCTGGGTATGAACCTGAATAAGGCTCCCTTTAATGATCCTCTTGTAAGGGAAGCAGTATCCTACGCTGTTAATCAGCAGGAGTTGGAAACCTCTGTTTTCGATGGCCTGGAGACTGCTGCCGAAACCCTCTTTACGAATGAAAAGCCCAACTGCGGTGTGGAGGTTAAGACCTATCCTACCGACATGGAAAAGGCAAAGCAGCTCATGAAGGAAGCCGGCTATGAGGATACCAATGATGACGGTATCCTGGAGAAGGACGGAACTTCACTCGCCATTCATTTCAACTATTCTCAGAGCCTTGCAAGTGTTGACAATGCAGTTCTTTCTATTGCAGCTTCTCTTAAAGAACTCGGCTTCGATGTCACTATTGATGCAGTAGACATGAACACCTGGTATGGAGCCTTGATGGCTGGCGAATATGATCTGACCTTCTACAATACTGCTGGCGGTTCCTTTGACCCTGCAACAGATATGAGCAATATGGCTCCTGGCGCTATGGGTGATCCGATCCTCTGCCAGTTCTCTGCTTTCTTTGAGAATCCTGAAATTTTCGCAGAATTGGACTCCACTTCTGATTCTCAGCGTGTGCAGGAAATCTATGGAATTATTCTGAATGGTATTGCAGATCAGAATCTTCTGGTGCCTGTAACCGGCACTCACGATCTGGCTCTGTGGAATACTGATAAGATAACTGGCTATGACTTCTACACAGATGCCAGCTATGTAGACATTGCATCTGTTCATGTGAAATAATGTCCAGCAGTGTGGCTGAGGCGGTTACAAAAGAAAGACTTCATTCTTCAGGAGAAGACTATCTAAAAGCCATATTTATTCTTGAAGCGCAACATGGTTCAGTTCGTTCAGTAGAAGTTGCTGAGTACATGAATGTATCTAAAGCGAGCGTTAATCACGCAGTTAGGCACACGCGAAATCAGGCACATTATTTTGAATAATCAGGTTGTCAACTCATCCAGGGCGCTCCATTCACTCAAACACACCGTGCCAAAATCACACAAAAATATTGCCATACATGGGATGGTCGCCACGCCGTATTCCGGGTGATGCGGATTACCAAGTACCGCTTGTATCACCATGTTTCGTCAACTCCTTTTTCCAAATTCAAAACCACATCTCCGTACTTGGCCATCAGCAGTGCGCCGGTAATCAGGTGGAACGCCTCATCTGTGACCAGTTCCGGAGACGCAAGGTCCGCAAGAGTAATATTGCAGCAACCGATTGCAATGGCCTTCGCCGCCTGATAGACGCTGTATAACTCCGGCTCGATCCCTCCGAGCCGGACACTTTGGAAATCAAAGCCGTCGTTCCCGCATTTCCAGACCATTCTGCGCCAAAGGCTCTCGTATGCTGTGAACAGGAAGAGGGCCGCTTTGTTCCGGTCAGACAGACGCCAGCAGCGTTCCCGCCAGTATGTCCATCTTCGCCGGTGGGCATTGGCCAGGAAGAATTGAGGGTTTCTTTCTCTGAGTTGCTGATGCATCCGTTTTCGGAACTGCGGCCCCATAGAGGGTGCGAAGCAGTCCCGCACGAACTCATTCATCTCCAGTACACCTGCTTCGATCCGTTCCTCCAGGCAGGTACATTCACATAGACGGCACGGATGCTTGCGGACATAGTTCTGGCAGTATTCGCACGCCACATCTTTGGGCGTGTAATGAAATGGGCTGCGGTATATCCCACCGCCTCTGGGTTTTTGACCGGGCTGAGACATCATCAACTGCTCCAACGCCTGCAGCGGCGTGTCTCGCATGAAATAGTACGGCATAAGCGAACTCCTCTCTGAAATGAAAAAAGGGCCGGAATCTTATTGCTAAGACTCCGGCCCGTTCCGTTTGATATTACATTGTCTGTTGCTGCGCGACTTGTTCCAAGGCTTCTTCCTGCTGCCGGATTCGCTCGTCCAAATCCGGCACACACTCCTCAATCTGCTGCTGAACACTGCGGATCATTTTTTCCTGCTCTCCCGTGAGTTCAAAGAAATCTCCGTCTACAGAGTCCGCACAGCAGCGATAAATCTCGGTCATCTGCTCTGGGGTGAAAAGCCGTTCCTTTTGAATCAGCCCGGAGCGGATAGCAAAGTCCTGTTTGGCTCCTGCATAGTTCTCCATGAAATAGTGCCCATGACATACTCCTGTGTGCCCATAGGCCCAATCCCATGTGACGAAGTGGACTCCGTGTTTGCTCTGAACTCCAGCCAGCACAGTGCCGTTGAAATCCGCCAGCACCTTGTAGCCGTCCTCCAGACCGTCGGCTTTCAAAAAGGGCGCCATCTCCATCTGCCGCATATATTCCGCTGTGGTTCTGACGATCTCATACACCTTGTCCTTGGCGGCGACCCGTTCCAGTTCATTAATGTCCTCATTTCGGTAGGTGATGCCGCCGTTCTCGGTCACCTCGCACAGCGGCGTACCGTCAAGCAGGACACGAAGCTTGCCGGTATCAGTTCTGTCCGTGCGAAATCCTTCTCGGGCAAGGGCGATTGCCGTTTCTTTGAGGTAACGAGTTTGCGAATCCTTACTGTGGTCGTTCATATCTGTTTTCCTCCTTCGTTGATAAAATAAAAAGCGCCCATCTTCGTATTGAAAATGGGTGCCAATTGTGTACTTGATTTAATTGTTGTGGGAAGCGGGGAGGTGTATCTGAACCGTAGATAGAACAAGACCGTAAGGCGTTGGCCTTACGGTCTGTTGTTGGTGGAGATAAGCGGGATCGAACCGCTGACCTCTTGAATGCCATTC
>OGZV01001781.1_pt1 | contig 18616 bp, 16 predicted proteins | sample 1576861 | NCBI WGS metagenome assembly OGZV01 (sample SAMEA3541501, study PRJEB24748) | human gut metagenome | biome: human gut; feature: human-associated habitat; material: faeces | place: China | collected 2012
ACAGCGACTACAGAGCAGATGGGATATGGTATTATTTCTTTTTTCGTCTGTTTTCTCTAATGAATTAAATAGTTATTTCTTTTGAAAGTTACTTCAAAAACTGATAAGATGGGAGTAGAAATTTTCGAAAGAGGAAACCACTTATGGATTATATTGATATTTTTATAAAGAACAACTATATAAATTTAAAGCAGATTGCAGAAAGCGGCCAATGCTTCCGTTGGAAGAAAATATGTCCGGGCAGATATTTCGTAATTTCAGCAGGACAGGCGGCATGTTTTTTTCAGGAAAAGACAGGAATCAGAATTTTATGCAGAGAAAAGGATGAGGAATATTTTAGAAGGTATTTGGATTTAGATACAGATTACGAGAAAATAATAGAACAGATTGATCCGGAAGATCGTTTTCTTTCTGGAGCGGCGAAGATGGGAAAAGGGATTCGGATTCTTCGTCAGGATCTGTGGGAGATGATCGTTAGTTTTATCATCAGTCAGAGAAATAATATTCCACGTATTATGAAGAGTATTGATGCATTATGTGAGAAACTTGGAGAAAAAATAGTATTTGATTATGAAGAGGAGCATCTTATTGGTTATAGTTTTCCGGGACCGGAGGTGCTTGCAAAGGCTGATCTGTCGGAGTTTAAGTTTGGATACCGGGAGAAGTATATTTGGCAGACTGCAGAGGATGTTTTAACTGGAAAGTTTGAACTGAGTGTACTTCAAACAGCCGTTGCAAAAGGGGCATCACCGGAAGAGGGAAAGGAGATGCTGAAAAAACTTCATGGAGTGGGAGAAAAGGTAGCATCTTGTATTCAGCTTTTTGGTTTACATCAGCTTTCCTTATTTCCGATTGATACATGGATTGCCAAAGTAGAAGAAATATATTATAATGGGCATTTCCCAGTAGAAAGATATGAAGGGATAGCTGGTGTGATGCAGCAGTATCTTTTTTTCAGAGTTCGTGAGGAAGCGGAAAAACGTGCCTGCTTGGAAGTAAAAGCAGATAAGAATCAAAAAGAAAAGTCTGAAGAGATACGAAAAAATGTATCAAAAGAAGTGTTAGGAAAACAGAAGAAGAAAGAATATAATCTTTCTGGGAAAATGTTATATGTATCGGATTTGGATGGTACCTTATTAAATAGTGATGCCTTACTTAACGAAGATGTGCCCAAACGATTAAATGCTCTGATTGAGCAGGGACTTTGTTTTACTGTTGCTACAGCGAGAACCTATGCAACTGTGAATTCTATTATGAAAGATGTCAATCTCACCTGTCCTATGATTTTGATGAATGGAGTCATGATTTACGATCCGGTGAAAAAAAGCTGTATTCATGCGGAAATTATTGAAAGAGATTCTGTGGAATATATTCTAAAAGGAAGAAAGAAGTTTGGAGTGACAGGATTTGCGTATGCATTGTCTCCTGAAATTTCTGAGGAATGTTCAAAATCTGAAGAAGTCTCTGCTATAGATAATATCGGAGAAGCCAGCAGATCCGGGCGAAAGATGGCAACCTATTATGAAAAAATTGCGACACAGCATATGGAAAAGTTTTATACGGAACGAAGAGATTTATACCATAAGCCATTTAGTAAAGTGGAAAAATTAGAAGATATTTCAGGTGAAGATATCATTTATTTTTCTATTTGTTATGAAGAAGAAGTGTTACGACCATTTTATGAATATTTGAAAAAAGATGAGCGGCTGAATCTGAATTTTTATAAGGATGTTTATGGAGATGGTCTGTGGTATTTAGAAATCTCGCATAAAAATGCTTCAAAATATTATGGAATACAGAAGCTGCGAAAGCTTCTTCATCCGGCCGCGATTACCGGAATGGGTGACAATCTGAATGATATTCCTTTATTTGAAGCTTGTGATTGTTCCTGTGCGGTAAGAAATGCACATAAGGAAGTAAAAGAAAGGGCAGACTATATTTTAGATACCAATCTGAATGCGGGAGTGGTAAAATTTCTGGAAAAGGAAATGAAATAAATTATCAAGACGGGCATAGAATCTGGAATTTACCGGAGACTATATAGAGAAGATAGTTGACAAAGAGTTTTGATAATATTAAAATATAGATATGAAAACTACATTACATGGAAATGAGAACACAGATTACACTGCAGTAAGAGAGAATGCTTCATTTCAAGTGATATTTTGCAGTGTATTAATTTCTGTGTATAGTAATATAATAATGCATACTGGAGGATGAAATGGATTACAAGATTATTAGTGATGGCTGTTGTGATTTAGAAAAAGAGATCATTGAACAGTATAATTTACGTATTATACCTTTTTATATATCATTTGATGAGGAGACATATTATAAAGAGATTGAAGAAATCGGAATTCGTGAAGTATATGAGCGAATGGTAGGGAATCCAGATGTATATCCTAAGACCTCTCTTCCATCTGTACAGAATTATATTGATGTTTTTACAGAATATGTGAAAGAAGGGACACCGGTAGTCTGTATTTGTTTTACTCCATCTTTGAGTGGTTCTTACAACTGTGCATGTAATGCCAGAGAAATTGTCTGTGAGGATTATCCGGATGCCAAAATTGCTGTGATCAATTCTGAAGCAGGAACAGTAAGTCAGGGTCTTATGGTTATTGAAGCAGGAAGAATGTGTCAGAATGGAATTCCTTATGAACAGTGTGTAGATATTCTTGAGAAGATGAAAAAGACCAATAGAATCTTCTTTACTGTCGGTAACACAGATTATTTAAAACATGGCGGAAGAATCGGAAAGCTTGCAGGGATCGCAAGCAGCGCCCTTTCCTTAAAGCCTCTGATTACTTTAGTAAATGGTGAGATCGAAGCTTCAGGAATCGGACGAAGCCGTAAGAAGACAGTTGCCAAAACGATTGCGCTAATGGATGACTATTTTAAAGAAACCGGAGATGCGATGGAAGACTATTCTTTCCGCGTTGGTTTTGGTTATGATATAGAGGAAGGCAAGGAATATTATAATACCGTTGCAAACCATATTTATGGAGAGAGCCATGTAGATCAGGTGGGAATCTGCCAGATTGGGGCAACCATTGCGGTACATACCGGACCATATGCGATTGGAATAGGGTGTGTTAAGAAGTATGAGAATTATTTAATTCGTTAGAGGAAACAGACGAAAATAAAAAGAATAGACTATTACAAATGTAAAGATTTCACTGCGTAGAAAATGCCTGACCGGCATTTTTACTTGCTCTTACATTACATTTGTTATAGTCTATTCTTTTTATTTTCTGTGTTTTGGCTCCACGTGAATGAATTCAATAGTCTTTGGGAGGGATAAGGTGGAGAGGTCAGAAGGTCGTGACTTATTCTGATACTGTTAATGATGATAAGATGATATCGTCAGCTATCACTGTACATGATAAAATTATCATTATATTGTCGCAATATATGAGAGAAAATACGCTTCTGATGAGATTACCTTCCGAGCAAGCGGTAGTCTTCTGATTTCTCCCCCCTTCTCTCCCCAAAGACTATTGCATTTATTTCTTTTTTCGTCTGTTTAGCTTAAATAAAATACCAATTATATAAAATGTTTAAGAGAAACTTATTTTACTTTTACAGTTTTTACTTTGCTGTATGCACCATAAGTCTTAGTTTTTCCAACCTGTTTGTAGGAGCGTACTTTTACAAAGTATTTCTTTTTAGATGTTAATTTCTTTACTACTTTGCTTGTTGTCTTGTTACTTTTTACTACAATTGTCTTCTTTCCTTTGAAAGATTTATTTGTGGAATATGTGATTTCGTAACCGGAAGCATTTTTATCTTTTTTCCAGGATACTTTTATTTTTTTCTTTCCATTTGCTTTTACTTTTGCAGTCTGTTTTGTAAGTTTTACCTTTGCGGCTGCTGTTGTGTTTGTTTTCTTTGCTGTAGTAGCAGGCTTTGTAGCTGGTTTGGCAGCAGTTGTTGTATTTGGTTTAGAAGCTGTTGTACTGTCCGGTATGGATGGTGTTGGTGCTTCTGTGGATTGATATGGTTTTAATAATTCAGTAAGTTCATTGATTAAATCAGCAGCATCGGCACTGGTAGAACTTTCGTTTGCTAAGAGTTCTGCTGCCTCATTTTTATGTGCTAATAATACACTATCATCAGCACCGGCACCTTTTAATGCAGTTTCAGCCTGTTTGATAAGTTCCTGTAACTGTGCTTTTTGTTCTTCTGTTACAGGGATTGCGACGTAGATATCAGCGTAGTCATCACAAGAAATAGTAACGCTGTAAGTTCCACCCTCCGCATCAGATGGGATAGCATTTAAGTCAAGAGAAACGCTTTTTGCAATAGTTCCGGAATACAGAGTATAAGGAGTCTTCTTATGACCTGCTCCAACAGTATATGTTACAGTCAATGTTCCATTTTTAACAGTAGGAAGCTGATTTAAAGTAAATGATTTCATATCGTCACTGAAAGTACCGCTGATTTCTTCAGAGTAAGCCGGTTTTATAAAGATTCCATCAGCGAAAGTATAAACATAGTTACCTTCTGGTGTTACATAAGTAATTTTGTTAATTGTTTTATTCACAAGCTTTGCAAATTCATCCGTATTATCTGATTTTGCAATTCCCATAGTAGCCGCTTCATTGGTAACATTAAAAGATAATTTGTAAGGCTGTACCCAGATGTTTGAAAGATGTTCTAGACCTACTTTATATCCTTCTGTTGTTTCAAGAATGATTCCCTGAATAGTAGAGTTGACAGGGAATCCTTCATCTTGTCGGGAATTTCTTAAGTATTTTGTGCTTGTTTCCACCACATCAATCTCGTATTCACCCCAGGTGGATCCTGTTGTTAATGTTGGTACGGCATCCGTTACAGTAGTGACTGTTTTGTTATTAGAAACATAAGAACCGTCTTTCAGAAGTGTTTTATACTGAGAAGGAACCTGTGTAGGATTTTCATTTAATGTAATATCAGAAGCCTCCTCATATGCTTTGCTTAATTCTTTGTTCGCATCTTTTAAAATAGCGGATTCAACATAAAGGTCAGAATCAACAGCAACATTTACATTCGCAACACCTTTTACATGATATCCGCCTGCAGCTTCTGCACGTTCCTCCTCATAATCTGTCCAGGCATTAGATAAAAGAGAATACTTAGAAGTGCTGGCAGTAGTAACGACATCAAAGCTGTCCGTACTGCTTACATCACCAGAATAAAATTCTTTGTAAGTTAAATTAGATGTTCCATATATCGTTCCGGAAAAACCTGTACCGTTAGTTAATTTATAATATAATCCACTGTTTCCAATCTGAGTATGGCCTTCTAAAGCTTCTGCAGAATATGTGTAAGTGCTGCCTGCGATAGAAACGGATTTTGTTCCTTCTGTTGCAAATGCAGGAACAGAAAGCTGGCTGACAGACATAAATACTGCCATAGAAGCTGCCAGAGCCTTAGTTAATAATTTTTGTTTTCTCATTAAATTTGTAGTCTCCCTTCCTCTTTCGTGTACTTTTAGAATCTACATATGAAATGAATCATAAAAAATTCCAAAAGGACATATTTGATAAGAAATTCAAGTCGAGCGACCGCGAGACTTGGCGCGTGATTCTGGTCAGCGTAAGCTGACATATTCTTTACAGAATCACTGCGCATCCTCGCGGAGCGTTTATCTCAGTCGGAGATTGGACTCCCACTGAGACAAATTTGCTGTCACTCACCACCTGAAAGAGGTGGGAGTCTTCTCGACTGAGATAAATATATAAAAATCTGTGCACTGATTTTTAAGGCAAAAAATTAGAGAACTCTCCCTAGCGCGCATACGGAGTGCGTTAGTGGAGGGTCCCCTACCAGGTTTTCATGCATGAATATCTAATAAAAAGATATTAAGCACCGAAAATTCAATTCAAATCTTGTAAGTCTGAGATAGAAAATCTATTCTACAATTAGATAGTACTATATAAAATTAGTTATGTCAAACAAAAAATGTCAAATGAAAAAAGTTCTCAAAAAAGGGAATACTTAAATAATAATTTGTTGGGAACAAGACAGGTGCTCCTACAGGGAGAAGACATTCGTCAGCTCCTAGAATCGCTATAAATTAAATGTAATATATTTACAAAAATACAAAAGCATGATAAGATGTATAAACAAGAAAATGAGGGTATATTTTTCCATCTGAATCTTGCGTAGAAGGATTTTTAGAATAGGAGGTGAAATGAACTTATTATAGTAATTTTGTAGGAAGATATAGTATAATAATAAAAGGGAAAGGAAATACATAATATAGGATAGGAGAAATCATGGAAGTAAGGAAACGATTTGAAAATGATAAATTAAAAAAACTTCAGATTTTTAATGGGGCACAGTTAAAATATATAGCATTTATATCCATGTTGATTGATCATGTAAATAATGCGTTGATAACTCCTTTTCTGAATGGAAAGGGATTTTTATTGCATTTATCTAATCTTTTTTCAATTCTGGGCAGGATTGCATTTCCCATTTTTGTGTTTTTTATTGTAGAAGGATTTTTTAAGACCAGTAACAGGAAGAAGTATCTTATAACGCTCTTGCTATTTGGTGTGATATCCGAAGTTCCGTTTGATATGTTTACATCAAAAGTATTCTTTGATCCATATTGGAATAACATCATGTTTACTTTAGCATTATGTCTTATTACAATTTGGATTATTGATGCTGTAAAAGGAAAAATCAGCAATAAAGTTTTGTGGTATAGTATCTCAATCGTTATTGTAGGGATTTCGTGTGCAGTAGCGATGGCACTCAGTCTGGATTATGATTATCATGCGATTATTGTTGCATACATTTTTTATATTTTTTATGATAAACCAATACTTGGAGCGGGATTGGGATATCTTTCGATTATTAAAGAGTTATATTCTTGCTTGGGATTTGCTATGACAGTAACATATAACGGTGAGAGAGGAAAGCAAAATAAGTGGATCAATTACCTTTTTTATCCGGTTCATATTTTAATATTAGGGATTCTGCGTTTTTATTTAAATATTTAAAAATCTTTAGAATTATTTAGTATGAAAGAAAACAGGGGTATGTTATAGTTATAACTAGTGTTAAGATTTACACAAACAAAAAGAGGAACATTTCACAAGAATAACAGGCAGGTTTTACATGCATTTCATTTGGAGTTACAGGGATAGTTATTGGGAAAGATACATAAAAAACACATATTTATGAAAGAAAAAAGTATAATTCAACAGAACTTAAAGAAAATAATTGGTGTTATTGTGGTTTCTGTTTTTGCCATAATAACGATTTATACGGTGTTTAGGGGGAGCGGCATCTCTTTGAACGAATTGATGGCGAGTTTAAAAGAGGCATCCTGGGAAGGTATTCTGCTGGCATCAGTAAGTATGCTTGGTTTTATTTATTTTGAAGGGGAAGCGTTAAGAGTTCTTGTCCGGCATATGGGATATTCGGCAAAGAGAAGCCATGGCTTTGTTTATTCGGCGGCAGATGTGTATTTTTCTGCAATTACGCCATCTGCTTCGGGAGGACAGCCGGCAAGTGCATATTTTATGCTGAAGGATGGGATAGCAGGAACAGCGGTTATGGCTGCGCTGTTACTGAATCTTATTATGTATACCCTTGCGATTTTGACGATCGGGCTGGTAGATATTTTGATTTTTCCGGAAGTTTTTCTGAATTTCAGTATCGGGTGCCGGGTGTTGATCGTGGCAGGGGGTTTAGCTTTAGCAGGGCTTGGGATTATCTTTTATCTTCTGCTGAGAAGGCAGGCATTGATTGAATCTTTCGGTGCCTGTTTTGTTCAGATTTTACGGATGATTCATTGTGGGAGGCTTGCAGATAAGTTAGAAAAGAAACTGGAAGTTTCTATCGAGAAGTATAGTAGTCTCGTGGATGTGATTTTTGATGGAAAGAGAATGTTATGGAAGGTGTATATCCTGAATCTGTTACAGAGATTGTCGCAGATTATCGTAACACTTTTTTCCTTTGCAGCATTGCATGGAGATTTACGAAAGCTTCCACAGTTATTAGCAACACAGATTTATGTTGTTATGGGTTCAAACTGTGTCCCGATTCCGGGAGGAATGGGAGTGACAGATTATCTGATGTTGAAAGGATATCAGCAGCTTATGAGCAGGGAAGCTGCATTTCAGCTTGAAATGCTTAGCAGAGGTCTGTCTTTTTATGTTTGTATCTTTGTAAGTCTGACCGCAGTTTTGATAGGATATGTAACGATTAAGAGAAAAAAGAAATTGGAGAATGAAAATGATAGGATTTTATGATTACACAGTGATACTTACTTATTTGTCACTGATGTCGGGAACAATAGGAATTATGCTTTGTCTAAATGGGATGGGGCATCCATACCTTGGTATGTTTTTTCTGCTTTTTTCCGGACTGTGCGATACTTTTGACGGTAAAGTTGCAAGAACAAAGAAGGATCGTACACCGCAGATGAAAAAGTTTGGTATTCAGATTGATTCTTTATCCGATTTAATTGCATTTGGAATACTTCCGGCATGCATTGGAATTGCGATGCTTCGATATATTATGTATATTCCGGATTTATCAGGCTTTACAAAGTATATTCTTACACATTATAACTTACAGGCACAGATTGTATTGACAGCGATTGCCGTTTTATATGTACTTGCTGCGATGATTCGTCTGGCATATTTTAATGTAATGGAAGAAGAAGATCAGAACAGAGATGAGTCCGGTGCTAAGATTTATACAGGATTACCGGTTACCTCTGCTGCATTGATCTTTCCGGCAGTGTTGCTCGTACATCTGTTAGTACGTGCAGATCTGACTTTTTTATATTTTGGAGTGATGTTAATAACCGGTATATTATTTGTTTCTAAAATACATATTAAAAAGCCGGAGAATAAGGGAATCGCTACTATGATTTTCTTTGGTGCAGTAGAGTGCGTTGTTTTGATTTTTGCGTTGAAATTTTTGAAAAAGTAAAGCTTTCATATAAATATTTAAACTTTGTAGTATTTTATGAGAATACTATGGAAATTTTTGTACATAAATTTTAAGAATTAAGAGATTACAGACAGGAGATTTACATATGACTATCCTAGAATTTTTATATAATACAGTTCCAGGAAGATTTCTTTTAAAATCGTTAACCGGCCCACGGCTTTCTCGTATCTGTGGGAATTTTTTAGATTCTGAATTGTCGTCATTTCTCATTCAACCATTTGTAAAGCAAAATGCAATCCAATTATCAGATTATGAAACAACAGATATAAAAAGTTTTAATGATTTTTTCTCAAGGAAAATAAAACAGGGCAAGCGTCCGATAGATATGGAGGAAAATCATTTAATCGCACCATGTGACGGTCTATTATCTGTCTGGAAAATAAAAGAGAATACCGTTTTTCCCGTAAAGCAGAGCCATTATACAATTTCCTCTCTGTTGCACAGCAAAAAGCTGGCACAGCGTTATCATGGGGGATACTGCCTTGTATACCGTTTGTGTGTAAATCACTATCATAGATATTGTTATGTGGATTCCGGGCAAAAGAGTAGAAACTTTTTTATTCCAGGACGTTTACATACGGTAAGACCCGTTGCCCTCCGGGAAGTTCCTGTATTTACTGAGAATAGCAGAGAATACACATTAATTCGGACAGAAAAGTTTGGCACAGTAGTACAGATGGAAGTTGGCGCAATGCTTGTTGGGCGGATTGTCAATCATGAAGAAAAAGGAAGCACCATAAGAGGAAAAGAAAAAGGATATTTTCAATATGGAGGTTCTACAATTATCGTACTGATTGAGCCAGAACAAGTTCAGATACGCGAGGACATTTTACAAAGTTCTGCACTGGCAAAAGAAGTGCCCGTCAAGATGGGGGAGGTCATTGGTCATGCACTCGAACATAAAAGAACGATTCAATAATTTACTGCCAAAGTATGCAATCCTGCCGATTATCGCAGCTTTACTCATAAATAACTGTATCTATATAGGTGCGGCACAACTTCGAAACCACTTATCTTTTTACTCACTGGCAATCTCGCTAGATGAAAAGATTCCACTGTTGACACCATTTGTCATATTTTATGTACTGGCATATGTCCAGTGGGCATTGAATTACATATTAATTGGCAGAGACAGCAAAAAACTGTGCTATCAGTTTGTACTTGGAGATATTCTTTCCAAAGTTATCTGTCTATTCTTCTTTATATTGTTTCCAACCACATTAACCCGGCCGGAAATTACAGGAACAGATATATTCAGTCAGCTTGTTCGCTTTATCTACTCTGTAGATGCTCCCGTCAACCTATTTCCGTCTATTCACTGTTTAGAGAGCTGGTGCTGCATACGTGCCGCCTACAAAATGAATTTCAAAACAGAAAAGAGAACCAACTATTATCGAGTGGCAACGATTCTTATGTCACTGGGGATATTTGCATCAACATTATTTATAAAACAGCATGTAATTGCAGATGTATTTGGGGGAATTGCAGCTTTCGAAATTGGAATGATTTTAGCAAAAATTCTGATTTGATGGATTAAAGAAACGAAACCCAGAAACGTTATATAGAATAAAATGTGAAGATAGTCGCGGCGTAGAAAATGCCTGACCGGCATTTTTACTTGCTCCGACATCACATTTTATTCTATATAACGTTTTTGGATTTCTGTTTATTGGCCCAGATGAAATCAGGATTTTGTGTGGAAAAAATAAGGGGTTTCTCCAGAAGAAATGCGTCAATCCTTTAGGATTTAATTTCCAGAGAAAATCCATAACCTTCTGGGAAATCCCCATTCTCGCCAACTGTAGATTGAGAATAGTCAGAAAAAAGAAACAAATAATACATCCCAGATGCGGCTTGGGAGCGTATTTAAGATGCGGATGAGCATATTAAATACAGCGACTACAGAGCAGATGGGATGTATTATTTGTTTCTTTTTTCGTCTATTACCAAATCTACAAATCAGAATTTACAAATCTATGCGTTCAATTGTTTGCTCTTCTATATTATGTCGTTTTGTATATCCAGTAAGAATAAGCGTTAAAGCTCCGTCGCCCGTTACATTGCAGGCTGTTCCAAAACTATCCTGTAATGCAAAGATAGTAAGCATTAATGCAGTTCCGGAATCTCCGAATCCAAGAACTCCTGTAATAAGTCCTAAGGATGCCATAACTGTTCCGCCAGGTACGCCAGGTGCTCCAATAGCAAATACTCCAAGAAGTACGCAGAAAAGAATCATTGTTCCAGGTGTTGGTACTGTGTCATAAAGAATTTTAGAAACTGTCATGCAGAAGAATACTTCTGTAAGAACGGAACCGCACAGATGAATATTTGCAAACAGCGGGATACCGAACTGTACCATATCTTTTCTGAGTGGTTTACATTTCTCAGCACACTGCAGGGCAACAGCAAGAGTAGCAGCAGAAGACATAGTTCCTACTGCAGTCAGATAAGCAGGCCCATAATTTTTTATAATATCTAATGGATTCTCACCTGAATAAACTCCGGCAAGTACATAAAGCAAAGTCATCCAGATGAAATGACCAACTAAAACAATAACAATAACTTTAAGGAAAACAGGAAGCTGTTTTGTAATAGTTCCTTCATATGCAAGTGAGCAGAATGTCAGACCGATAAAAAATGGAAGAATCGGAATGATGATTTTCGAAACGATAGCAAGAACAACTTTCTGAAATTCATCTAAAAAAGCTGCAATCAAATCTGCTTTCGTCCATGCTGCAGCCAGTCCAAGTAAAATAGATAAAACAAGTGCACTCATAACCGGCATAATCTGTGGAATGGAAAGTTCAAATACAACATCGGGAAGCGTTTTCAGTTTATCTGCTGCCGAACTGATAGAAAGATGTGGAATCAGTGCATATCCGGAAACTGTAGAAAATAGTGCAGCACCTAATGAGGAAACGTAAGCAATAACAATAGCAACCCCAAGCATACGTGAAGCATGGCCGCCAAGCTTTGTGATAGAAGGTGCGATAAATCCGATGATAATTAAAGGAACACAGAAATTAATCAACTGTCCTAAAATATACTTTGCAGTTACAACCACATTTAAAATGGCCCTTATCGCAGCATTGCCATCGGCATAATTAAGCACAAGCCCAATACAGATACCGAGAAAAACACCCATTAAGAGTTTGAAAGGCAAGCTGGTAAAAAAATTATTCTTTTTCATGCAAAAAATCTCCTCTAGTTTTCTCTCCATTATACTATATTGCAAAAAATATAACAATGGAAGATTTTACTATTTGATTCATTAGAGGAAACAGACGAAAATAAAACTATTAGCCCATAGCCACTGTAAAGATATCACTGCGTAGAAAATGCCTGTTCGGCATTTTTACTTGCTCTCACATTACATTGGCTATGGGCTAATAGTTTTATTTTCTGCTTGTTGGCTCCAGAAGAAATGAATGCAATAGTCTTTGGGAGGGATAAGGGGGAGAGGTCAGAAGTCTACTACTTACTCTCTCTGCTATGCTAAACCTCTTTTCAAGTTTCACTGATGATAAGATGATACTGCAAGCTATCGTTGTACATGATATATTTATCATTATCTTGTCGCAATATATCGTTTTTTCTTGATGTGTGCCATGTGTTATATGACGCACATCTCGTAGCAAGATAACTCTAAAGGTGACTACTTTAATTTCTCAGGAAATGACAAGCCCTTTCTCTTTACTGCTCATTAAAGAAAGAAAATAATCTTCTGACGATATACCTTCCGAGTAAGCAGTAGTCTTCTGATTTCTCCCCCATCCTTCCCCAAAGACTATTGCATTCATTCCTTCTGGAGCCAAAACACAGAAAAAAGAAACCATATCATATCCCAGATGCGGCTTCGGAACGTGTTTAAGATGCGGATAAGCATCTTAAATGCAGCGACTACAGAGCAGATGGGAAATGGTATTGTTTCTTTTTTCGTAAACTATAAATCAGTAATTAAAAACCTTTGTAGTATCTTCCTAAGGCATCTGCTGCAACCATTGCTGCGTATACCTTCTCTGGTGTAACTTCAAATGGTTCATTACCTAATGTATCATCTGGTGAAGCTGCTAATGTTGCTGCTTCCATAAGAGCATCCTTATCCGGATTTTCGATTCCAAGATCTGCAAATGTAGTAGGAAGTCCAACATCCATGCAGAAAGTAATTACTTCATCTAATAAATCTTCATCGGCATTCTCAAGTACAAGCTGTGTTAATGTACCAAATGCAACTTTTTCTCCATGATATAAATGGTGACATTCTTTAATACATGTCAGGCCATTATGGATGGCATGTGCGCCAGCTAATCCGCCACTTTCAAATCCCATACCAGATAACAGTGTGTTTGCTTCAATTACTTTTTCTACTGCTGTAGTACATACATCAGCTTCTACTGCAAGTTTTGCTTTTACACCTTCTTCTATTAATGTCTGATAGCAAACTTTTGCCAAAGTAATCGCTGCAATTGTAATATGACCACCTGCACAGCTAGTTGCATTGCTTGCCTGACAGGCTTTTGCTTCAAAATATGTTGCAAGTGCATCACCCATGCCGGAAACTAACAGTCTCGCCGGAGCCTTTGCGATAATATCGGTATCTACTAAAACAAGATTTGGATTTGCCGGTAACCATAAGTATTCTTCAAATACGCCATCATCTGTATAAACTACAGTAAGGGCAGAACAAGGTGCATCTGTTGCGGCAATGGTAGGACATACGATAACCGGACTGTTCACATAATAAGCAACGGCTTTTGCTGTATCAAAAATCTTTCCGCCGCCGACACCGATAACCATATCGCAGCCTTTTTCTTTTACGATAGCAACCAGGCGGTTAATCTCGTTTTTAGAACATTCCCCATGAAATGCTTCAAAAACAAGTTCACATCCTGTCTCTTTGAAACTATCTTCGATAATTCCACCAACACGTTTCTTTCCGCTTTCACTAATTAAAATAAAAGGCTTCTTTCCAAGCTTTGTAGCGTACTGAGCAATATTAGCAAGCTCTCCCTTTCCCTGCACGTACTTCGCTGGACTGATAATAATGTTTGCCATAAAAAAATACCATCCTTTCTTATGATAGAAAAAAATTGCTACAAAAACCGCTTTGTAACCCCGGTTTTCTTGTTATAATTATAACAATTTTCTAATAAAAAAGCAACAGTTCTTTGTATAATTAGACAAAAAACAGGAAACAGATGCGATAGTTGTTTCTGTAAAGTTACTACTATAATATCCATTTCCCGTTTCTATTTATTTTATTCGAAGTTATTATCGAAAATAATATTAAGTTTAGCTTAATGCTGCTGTAACAAGTGCCATTTTATAAACTTCCTGTGCATTACATCCACGACTTAAATCATTGATCGGTGCATTAAGTCCCTGAAGAACTGGTCCGATTGCTTCATATTCACCAAGACGTGCAGCAATCTTATATCCGATATTACCTGCACTGATTTCTGGGAAGATAAAAGTATTTGCCTGTCCTGCTACTGTAGAACCTGCACATTTTACTTTTGCAACTTCCGGTGCTACCGCTGCATCAAACTGAAGCTCACCGTCAATATCTAAGTCTGGCGCCATCTCTTTTACTTTCTTTGTAGCATTCGCCATTAATGTTACCATCTCGCCCTTTCCAGAGCCATATGTAGAATAAGATAACATAGCAACCTTTGGATCAATACCAAAGATTTTTGCTGTCTTTGCAGTCTCAATAGCGATCTCTGCTAATTCATCTTCATTTGGAGCAATGTTAATTGCACAATCTCCCATTGCTAACTTCTTATCACCTTTTACCATGATAAAGCAGGAGCTTACAATCTTGTTACCTGGTTTTGTTTTAATTAACTGTAATGCAGGACGTACTGTATCTGCTGTAGAATAAGTTGCTCCTCCTAACAGACAATCAGCCTTACCCATCTTTACTAACATTGTTCCAAAATAGTTTGATTTAGAAAGAGCATCGCGAACCTGTTCCGGTGTCATCTTGCCTTTTCTTAATGTTACCATCTCATCAACCATCGCATCAATATCAGCATACTGTTCCGGATCAATGATCTGACATTTATCAATATTAAATCCGGTTTCTTTTGCTGCTGCCTTTACTTCGTCAGCCTTTCCAAGAAGAATAACACCGAGAACTCCCTCTGCTGTAAGTTTATCTGCTGCTTCAAGAATACGGGCATCTGTTCCTTCTGTAAAAACAATAGTACGTGGGTTTGCTTTTAACTGTTCTGATAATTTTTTAAACATGTTTTATTTACCTCCTGTTATTCAGTCATATACCTAACTAAATCCAAATAACTAAAATCTTTCGACCGCAGATCGCGCAATGAACTATCGCACGAACTTGCACACACATTTTTTATTGTATCGGTTTTGTTTCTGCTTTTCAAGCTATTTCAAAAGAAAATACAAAAATTTATGCACTTTTCTTTGTACATAGTGATAAATTCCACTGCGAATCATAAAACAACTTGCAAAGCAAACTGCACAACAAAGGCGTTACTGTACAGACTTTTTATATTCATAACGTAATATCCCACTCTGGAATACGCCTTCTTTCCAGATTCCTTCTTCCACAATATTCCATTCTGGATGTTGTTTATCCAAATATTTCTTTTGTCCGTAACCTTCTTTTATTCCATCCGAACCAAAAACAGCATCACATAAAAGTCTTCCATCTTTTCCATATACTTTATACCGATCTTTATCCCACTCAAAAGCACGAACACCTGTGGTATAGCGATTTCGATATCCTGGTCTGAACTTTTTACCGGTAAGCTTCTGGAACAGACGCAGCGTATTCGGATGGAGAAGCGCAGTATAACGAAGTCCCCCTTCGCTTAGCTCTTTGTAATAATACGGATAAAACGGCATCATAAACTGTAAAAACACTTGCTTTAACTTTTCGATATCATTTACATATCCTACAAGTTTACCTTCTTCTTCCCGGAAATCTACACAAGTAAAGTATTCTTTTACCATTCTTCCCGTAACGGTAGAAAGTCCTTCAATAATATCATTCTTTTCCTTATATAATTCCTGAGATATCTCTCCAAGCTTTTTAAGCTGATTCCATTCCTCTTTATTATAAACATAAAACAAATTCTGCAGCTCCTGAGTCATATAATGATATAACTGCTCTTTTTGTTTCACTGCCTGCATATCTGCAGATGTCTCTTCTTTTATCGAAATATTCTGTAACTCTTTTTTTGCAGCACTTTGTAATTCTCTTTGTGACTCTTTTTGCGTAGTACCTTGCGATTCTCCCTGTATCCTGCTTTGTGACTCTCTTTTCGCAGTATTTTGCAATTCTTCCTGTGTCCTGCTTTGTGACTCTCTTTTCGCAGTACTTTGTAACTCTTCTTTCGTAGTATTCTTTGAATCAGACTTACTAGCCATAAAAAAGGCAATCCCAGCAATAATAATTCCAATTACTACGACTCCGATTATAAGATTCATTTCTTCTCTCCCTCTTTTTCCTCAGTAATTATAGCAATTTTGAAAAAAATACTATATTATATTTATACTATACGTTTTTCACAAAAAATTCAATATTAAATGTTATATTTAGTAAGTATATATAAACGAAGACTTTTATGGAGATTCTATATGATTACCTGTTTCGTACAGCTTAATTTAAAGCTGCTTTTCGTTTTAATCCTGTTGGGATTTATTATCGGGAAAAGCAGACACTCAGCCATTCAAAACTTTTCCAATAAAAAATGTGGCTATTTTATTATGGACTTTTTTAATCTGATCGGTATTCCCGTTCACGAGCTTGGACATTTACTCTTTGGACTTTTCTTTGGATACCATATTGATCAGGTTTGCCTGTACCGTACCACAAAAAAGGCGATTCATTCAGGCGGAACTTTAGGATTTATAAAAATGCACCATGAAAATCATTCCTTTTTACAAAAACTGCAGGGAGATTTAGGACAGTTTTTTATCGGGATCGGTCCACTCTTGTTTGGACCGACCGTTATTTATATTATCAGCCGGTTTCTCCCGGAAAATATCAGAACACTCCCTTTTTCCTTCCAAAAAGGATGGGCAATTTCCCTGAAAGCCTTGCAACAATTACGAGCTTCTGATATAATCTTTCTGTTTGTATTCCTGTATATCATTATGGGAATTTCTTTAAATATGGAATTAAGCAGACAGGATATGCATCTTGCCTGCAAAGGCCTGATTCTTCTTGAGGTTATATTTCTTATTCTTTCAGGTCTTTCTGTTTTATTTCACTGGAATCTGCAATATAGCATTGATATTCTCTTTCGATGGAATCTACTGATTTCTTCTATCGGAATCATCTCCGCACTAATTGCCAATCTGATTTCTCTGATTTAAAGCTCATAAATAAATAATACAAAGGGGTATGTATAAATTATGTCAGTATTAAAAAAATTCAAAAAGAAATTCATTTCAAAGTTACGCCGAATCCGCAAACACTATCGCTACAAAGTATATTTTCCAAAAGTATATTCTTCCTACTGTACTGAACCTGTACAGGAGAATAAAGTCCTGTTTTTGGAAATGCGTTTTACAAAGCTTTCCAATTCATTTGAACTTATTTATAAAGCTTTAGAAGAATCCGGCGAATATGATTTAAAATGTTCTTATGTACAGTTTAATTTTATCCGTGGGCGCGAATTTACACAGCGCGTTAATGAAATGCTCAAAGAACTTGCAACAGCAAAGTATGTCTTTGTTGATGATGCTTCTTTAATTCTTTCTTCTATTCCATTAAGAAAAGAAACTGTAGCGATCAACCTCTGGCATGCCTGTGGTGCATTTAAAAAGTTTGGCCGCAGTACAGCAGAATTAAAATTCGGCTCTTCCGCTGCTACATTAGATAAATATCCAAACTATGGCAACCTTACTCATGTAACTGTCAGTAGTCCTGAAGTTATCTGGGCATATGAAGAGGCAATGCACCTTCCTAAAGGGATTGTAAAAGCAACCGGTGTCAGCCGTACTGACCAGTTCTATGATAAAGAATTCGTAGAAAGCCGTAAACAAAAACTATACGAAATCATGCCAGAAGCTAAAGATAAAAAAGTTATTCTTTATGCTCCAACCTTCCGAGGTCATGTTGCTACTGCTTCCTCCCCGGATCGTATTGATTTTGAACGTTTTTGTCGTGAATTAGGCAACGAATATGTTATCGTTTGTAAGCATCATCCATTCGTCAAAAATCCACCGATCATTCCGGAAGAATTACAGCATTTTGCAAGAGACCTTACCAAGTACCTTTCTATCGAAGACTTACTTTGTTGTGCAGACATTTGTATCTCTGATTATTCTTCACTGGTATTTGAATACTCTTTATTTGAAAAACCAATGATTTTCTATGCATATGATTATGATAACTACTGTGACTGGCGTGGCTTTTATTATGACTATTCTGAATTCACACCAGGTCCGGTTGTTCAGACAGAAGATGAGCTTTTAAACAGCATCAAGAATATTGATACACAGTTTGATAAGCAAAAAGTCATTGATTTCAAAGAAAAATTCATGGGAAGCTGCGATGGACACGCAACAGAACGTATTATCGCCTTAATGAAAGAAAATTAAAATCCTGATTTGAGGGACTAAAGAAACGAAACCCAGAAACTTTATATAGAATAAAATGTGAAGATAGTCG
>OGZV01001823.1_pt1 | contig 18308 bp, 10 predicted proteins | sample 1576861 | NCBI WGS metagenome assembly OGZV01 (sample SAMEA3541501, study PRJEB24748) | human gut metagenome | biome: human gut; feature: human-associated habitat; material: faeces | place: China | collected 2012
CTGCGTCAATACCAATGGTATCATGCTTGTCCATGATAATAGCCAGTTTTACCTTGGTTCCGCAGCCGTCTGTACCGGATAATAATACCGGCTCTGCCATTTCCTTGATCTTTGCTAAAGAAAAGGCGCCGGAGAAACCGCCAAGTCCGCCTAATACTTCTGCGCGCATGGTCTTTTTTACATGCTCTTTCATTAATTCAACTGATTTATAACCTGCCTCAATATCAACTCCGGCTTTCTTGTAATCCATCATCTTCTTATCCTCCGAATTTGTCCTGTCTATACCTTCTGTAATGTTACTTTTCTAATGTTATTTTTTTTATATTATTCCTGTAATGTTATTTCTGTGCCATATACTCTTTGTATCCGATCTTTTCCAGCTTCTCAGCCTTTTTCTCTACGTCTTCTTTTAAATTCTCAGAATATGCTTTTAACTTTCCTAACAGTTCCTCATCAGATGTTGCAAGGATCTTTGCTGCAAGGATACCTGCATTGGCACCGCCGTTAATTGCAACGGTTGCAACCGGGATACCGCTTGGCATCTGTACGATGGAATACAGAGAGTCTACACCGCCCAGATCAGAAGTCTTCATCGGGATACCGATTACAGGGAGTGGAAAGATAGCTGCACACATTCCTGGAAGGTGAGCTGCTTTTCCAGCACCTGCAATGATCACTTTAAAACCTTTTTCCTCTGCAGCCTTTGCCCACTTAAAAAACAGATCCGGTTCTCTGTGGGCGGAAATAATTGTCATCTCATAATCGATTCCAAACTTGTCCAGGATCTCTGCCGCTTTCGCCATAACCGGCATATCTGAGTCGCTGCCCATTACAATTCCTACCTTAGCCATCTTTCATTCTCCTTTTGAATAATATATATTAGATTTACTAATATATATGTTTTGTATATTTATCTTTTCTAATAATTATAATACTAAGAAATAAACCCGCAGTCAATAGTAAAAACGCAAAAAAGCAAATCAAAAAAAGCCGCACACTGCTTTTTTTGCCAGTGTGCGGCTCTTATCAGTCACTTAAGACTTATTTTGTTGCTTGAAACTCTCATGATCCTTGTTACTTAGGATTCCTCTTCTTTATGCTTCTTGCTCATAGCTGCCAGTGCAAGGAAGATACCGGAGAACATAAGGGTATTTGTCCTTCCTTCGTGTAATGTCGCAGGAAGATACTGCTTATGATCCGCTCTCCCTGCTTAAATTAATTTGGGTTTAAGCAAAGAGTCTTTCAGATACTGGTGAAACCAGCTTAGATTTGAATTAATAATATTTTAGAATTATTCCAGATACCTTGCTCATGTTCATTTTAGCACATGACACAGTGGATTGCAATACATTTATGCCCCTCCCATTTTATCCTTCAGGCCTATTTCCCTTTGTGTTCCCGCTTTTTCTTAGTATGTTATATACGCAGAAAGCCCCGGCCGTTTCCGACCGGAGCTTTCCGCTAACAGGGTATGTTTATGAGTTTGGGAATATTTTCTTTATTTCAGATATTCTTTCTATACATCCTGTTCTTTCTTTTTCCTTCCGATTGCAGTTAATGCAAGGAAGATTCCTGAGAACATCATGGTCAGTGCTGCTTTTACAGTGGTCTGGCCAGTCTTTGGAAGTGCTGCCATTGGGATCTCACCATCATCAATGACGATTGGTGCCGGTGACTCTGGTAATTCTGCCATTGGTACGTCTCCCGGGGTGATCGTTGTAGTAACACCAGGACCTCCGCTTGTATTAGAGATAGTTGATCTGTGGCTTCCGCCACCGCCTCCACCTGATGAACCGCCGCCACTATCTCCGCCACTGTAGCTGAAATATGCGGTAAATGTGGTATCTGCAATAAATCCGGCTTTTGCGATCTCACTTGCTGCGCTATAGTTCGTATTTCCATCAGACCAGCGGTTAAACTTATAATTTCCGATTCCTGCAACTGTTACTTCTGCCTTCGGATGAACCGGTGCAGTCATGTTGTAGGTACCATCTGCATTCTTAGGTCTGGTAACAACTTCTTTTACCTTACCGCTTACTGTTCCATAAGATGGATTTTCAGAAATATACTGGAAAGTAACCTGATACTTATCTGGAATGTTGTCTGGCTCATCTGGATCAATTTCTCCGATCTCGTCCATACTGTAATATACATTTACCATATTTTCCTTAGGATCAAGACCGATCTGCTTATCTGCGCCTTCAATGCGTTCCAGAACGTAATTCTTTCCGTTAAATTCAGATTCTTTTGGCACTGTAGTCGTAAGGATCTTTTCTCCGAATACACCGATATCACTTACAATCGCTGCTGCTGTATCTTCTGTTACAACGCCATTGGCATCTTCATAGAAGTAATGGATCTCATAATGAAGATCTCTTCTTACAGTAAAGTGTGCAATGAATGTTTGATCTTCCAGGTATTCAGAATTTCTCAGCTCATCATCACTATTGAAGAATGTCAGATCATCCTGCTGCCATTTTTCAAATCTGTAGCCGTCTTTTGGTGTTACAGTAGATGGCTGGGTTGGATGCTGAGGTGTCTGTGGGCCAAGTTCTGTGATCTCACCAGTTTCACTGTCTCTGAAGATTTCATAAACAGTAGCAATCTCACTTGTTGTTCCTGTCACAGTTCCTTTATCATCATCTGCTGATACATAGGTGAATGTGATCTGATACTTATCCGGGATATCATCCTCATTAGTATCTTCGCTGTAATATACATTTACAATGTTCTGTTCATTGTCTGTTCCTACTGTAAGGTCATCAGCTCTTACAAAGGTATATCCACTGATTTCAATTTTCTCTGTATAACCCTCGATCACATCCCCAAAGTGTGCATCCCTTGGATCTGACATTGTATGGATTTCTTCCTTTGTATCTTCATCCAGATATTTCACCCTATAATTCTGCTCTGCTGCTGTAAAGGAACCTTTCAGTACCACATTTGCATCCGGCATTACAAATTTGCCGCCTGTAGTAGTCACTGCTGTTCCGTTTTCAGTTGCTGCCGTCCAGCCAATGAAAATATATCCTGTTACATTCGGATTTTCTGCTACTGTAACCTGTGCCTGATACTTATGATTTGCTACATCAGGAACTGCCGGTGCACCTGTTGGAACATCACCTTCATATTGATAACTTACCTGATGGGTATTTCTGGTGTAATACAGCTTCAGGGATAATACATTTTGAATATTTGTAGTACCATCTGTTACTGTTCCAGCAATACTTGTATCCAGCGTAAATCCATCAACTGGTATTTCTTGTCCTCTTGTTGTAACGGACTGTCCTGCTGCTGTATTGAATGTATCAATATAGCGAAGTCCAAATTCACCATTCGGTCTTTCATACCAGTGCTGTATATGATAAATTGCAGTCTTAGGTGCATAGTAGAAAATAACTTCCGAATTCTCCTGGGTTACTTTCTGCACTGGATCAGATTTTAATGTATATCCTTCAAATGTCTTAAAGGTTATCATTACATTCTGGTCACTGGTAGTACCTGTTTCAACTGTACTTCCAGGTACCGGTGTTTTAGTGCCCTCCAGTAAATATTTTACTGTATAAGTCCAGCTCTGTACTGCTCTATACTTAAATATGATCTCCTGTCCATCCTTTGTGATCATTGCACTGATGGATAAAGTTTCAGGATAATATCCTTCTACTGTTTCAGCAGGTTCACTTACTGTGGAATTTCTTATTACAGTCTGCTGCTTCGCATCGGCAATCGCTACATCACCACACATATATTTCACAGTATATGTGACTGTATCAGAGTTTCTCCATCTTGCATATAAAGTTGTATCCTTTACGATCTGTGACTCTGGAATAAACTTCTTTGTAAGTGCGCTGTCAGTATACCAGCCGAGGAATTCATCATCTGCTTTGTCCGGTGCTGCCAGTTCTTCTTCTGTTAAAACAAAACCTTTTTCCCTGGTAATACTAGCTTTTTCTTCTTTACAATTAGTTACGAAATCAACTGTATATTTCGGTTTTTCCCATTTTGCGTAGATGGTAAGTCCATCTTCTGTCATGGTCTCATTCCAATTTACCGGTTCCTTAAAGCCAGGATCCAGATACCAGCCTGCAAATGTATAATCAGAATCTACATATGAAGGTCTTCCTGGATCTCGGGAAGGTTTGCCTGTGGACAGTTTTGCCTCAAATTTGATGCTTTCCGGATCCATTGGCTGACAATTCTCAAAGCGAAGATTATAGGAATTCCTGGTATAATAGAGCCAGAGAACAGGTTCTTCGTACCATTCATTATACTGCTTCCAGTCAGAATACGTAAATCCAGTAATTGACATCTGATCTTCTTTAGTTAAATGTACATTACTTGAAGCTTCAAATGTCCTGTACGTTGTTCGTTCTCCATCTAACCCTTCCACATAGTAAATAATCTTTTTACCTGAACCTGCATCTTTTTCATACATGGTCAGATTTTCAGCTGGCATATTCGCTAAAAGCGTATACTGTATATTTCCAGAAGAATTTGGTCCCCAGCCGTCATCTGCACAGGCGGTTTCCCATTTCGCAGATACGTCTACACCATAACGGGCGGTGATCCTTAAACTTTCATCTTCCTTCCACTTCCACTTCCGACTGTTCCATCTCATAAACGTAATGGTATACGTAGCTCTTGCAAAATAAACATTCTTAACTGCCGTTCCATCGGCCGTTATCTTCACATCACCATCCGTTTTTTCTGCTACTGGTGTTGTCTTATATCCTTCCGGTACTTTATAACTTCCATTCGGGATAGAACTTCCCACTGTACCATTTCCATTTATCACATGGTTTACAGTGTAAACACCCTCTTTTACAGTTTCAGTCCAGTAAATAATCTTATAATCAGCTCTCTTTGCTGCTTCCCATTTCGCAGTAACTACCAGATCTTCTGCCGGCATGGTCTCCTGAAGGTTTTCCCAGCCTTTAAATTCATAGCCTACCTTTGTCGGATTCTTGTCTGGTTTTGTTACGGCTGCACCATAGCGTACCTGCTCAGGTGCAATATAAGAAGCATTTTCTCCTGTATTCCAGGTCAGAGTATAATAATTTCTTTCATATAAAATCTCTACTACCGTACTTCCATCTGCATTTACAGTTCCCTGACTGATAGCCCGTGGTGTAAATCCTGCATATTCTTTTGCTTTGGCTTCAGTTGTCAGTCCGGTTTCACCTGGCAGCGTTTCTGTATATTCAGGTGTATCTGGCTTTGTACCATCTACATTTAACAGATAATGATTTACTGTGTAACTAACTTCTGCACCTTTGTAGATAACGTTCACAGTCTGGTCTGTTGTGTATGCACCATTAAAGGATACACTTGTCTGATCTGGTGTGAATCCCTGGATTGCAGGAGATTCTGCTGTCAGGTTACAGGGAACACCGGATTCTACATGAGAAACCCACGGCTGTGCTGCCAGACTGCCATTGCTGTACACATAATTTACAGTAAGGCGTACCTGACCGGCTATTGGTGCATAACCAGCATAAACCTTCATATCACCAGTTACTTTACTGAAATCTGTATCCCAGCCTGTAAACCTGTATCCATCACGATCCGGCACTGCTGGCGCTTCTGCTGCTTTTCCATCTTCCACATACTGCGGACCGGAAATAAACACATCCTTTCCTTCTGCATCTTTATAATAGAAATTTACTTCATAACAGATGATCTCTTCTGTATCAGCTGTTACATACAGTGAGAAATGATCTGTCATAAATGCTGTTGCATCACCGTCTGCTGCTACAGATTTTATCATCTGTGCATCATATGTTTCTGTATCAGAAGCATTTTCACCCATGTAAAGGACTCTGGTGCCGGAATTTCCAATGGCGGTTCCTTCAAAAGTAACTTTTACACTTCCATCTGGCTGAACTGCTTCTCCATCTTCATTGTAAAGGGTGATATCTGCTGCAAAAAGATCCGTTACTCTGCGGTTTTCAGCTTTTAATATATCATCGGCAGCTGCTTTCATAAGCTCCAGCTGAGCTTCATCCTCTACTGCATTAGCCTCAATATAGCCATTTTCAGGAAGCACATCGCTTAAAGCTGTCAGCTTCACTGTCACGCCTTCTGCTCCTGCAACTTCTGCAGAAAGTACAATTTCAGCATCAAATACACGCAATGCATTCAGTGTACTCTTATAAACCTTCGCTGTACTGCAGTAACCAATACCTACCAGATCTCCGTCATCTGCTGTTTTTGCCGGTGCTTCTGGCTGTGGTGCTGGTAATGTTTCCGGGATAGCCGCTGTTGTTTCTGCCGGCTGTGCAGGCTCTGTTTCCGGTTCTGTACTTTCCGGGGTTCCTTCTGGTACAGTTGTCTCTCCCGGGCCTGCCGGAACTTCCGGTTCAGTTTCTGCCTCTGCTGTGGTTTCTTCTGCTGCAGAGCCTTCCGGTCTGCTTTCTTTTTCTGCCTCTGCTGTGGTTTTTTCTGCTGTAGTCTCTTCTGTCGTAGTCTCTTCTACAGTTGTTTCTGTCTCTGGTTCAGGTGCAGTCTCTGGTTCAGAAGCTTCTTCCTTTTTCAGTTCTTCGGCTTTTTCTTCCTTCACCGGCTCTGTAGCCTCTGCTGCTTCTTCCTTTTCCGGTTCTGTTGGCTCTGCCCCATCTGCTGCATCTGCTACATCTTCCTTCATGGCAACTAACGGTACACCATGTCTGGAAATAGAAGCTGTTACTTCACCTTCCTGCGCCGGTTCTTCTGCCGGAGCCTCTGCCTCTGGTTCAGAAGCTTCTGTCTCAGATTCTGCTGCTTCCGTTTCAGCTGCTTCCTCAGTCTCAGGCTCTGTTATCTCCTCTGGAGCTTCTGTTGCTGCCTCAGTCTCTTCTTCCTTAGTCTCTTCCGGCTGCTCTTTGCTTTCTTCCACATCTTCCTTAGTTTCCGGAACTTCTGCGGTTTCTTCAGCAGCTGTGGTCTCTTTTTCTGCATCCGTTGGATTTACAACATTTTCTGTTGTTTCTTCGTTCACTGCTTCTGAAGGCTTTTCTGCCGGAGCAGTTTCTGCAGGTTTGGAAATAATGTTTCTTTCTTCATCCCCAAACTTATCTTCATAACTCTTTATGGTAATACGTTTGGTGGTCTTTTCCTTTTCTTTTCCGTTTTCTGTTCTTGTTACAGTTGTAGAACAGCTGATGGTATCTTCCCCGTTATTTACGTAAAGGAAATAAACCTCTTCCTCTCCTGTTACCATGTACGTATCATCTGCATCAGCCGGAAGCTTTACAAATACCCTTAACTCTGCCTCCATGCTGTCTCCCTGGATGTCCGGATAGACTTCATATACCTTTCCGTCTCCAAAGAACAGTGCTTCAAACTTTTCTGTGGCACCGTCGGTAAAATCCAGGCTGTCCTGTGATACCACATTTTCGTCTTCGATGGCCTGACGGATGGCATCCACCAGGTCAGCACCGCCAATGGTAAAGTCCACTTTGTTTCCTGATGCTGCAAAGCTGACATGCAGATCTGTTCCCACATTGGTGAAGATCATGGCAAATGCCAGCATAAATGCCAGGAAACGCTTCTGTAAACTAACCATTTTTCCCGTTCGTTTCTTGCGTCTGCTTCGTCCTCTCATACCCTGTTTCTCCTCTCTCTGAATTTTGTGCAGGCCCCATTTCCTGCCAAACTCCAGTACTTCCTGAATCCCGTTTCACAGTCATTCAGTTTATACTTTCATTTATCTTTATCATAGCAGAGATAGCGTTATACCAGGCGTTATATGGACTTATATTTTCAAATAATTTTCAATTTTTCAAATAATTTACAGACTCTATGAGTTTTTTTCTCAGTCGTTCTTGTGTTTTTTTATAACATATGCTATAATTCGCTTCAATGAGTTTTTTTCTCACATCTTCGCATTTTGGAGGTTTGTATGCTGAATCAGTTTGTTTTAAGAAATTACAGATTATTTAAAAATGAAACATTGCTGGACTTTTTTCCGGCTCCTATTAATGAACACAAAGCTTCTCTGCTGACAGCGCAGGGAGACGGCGAATCATTTCTTCCTGTTATCTCCCTTTACGGTCCAAACGGCTGCGGAAAATCTTCTATATTAGAGGCGCTCTGGAATGTATGTCGTCTGGCTGCAGGTGATTTTTCTCTTATCACCTCTTCCGTCCGTTCCTACTGCCGTCTGGATCATACATGCAGAGAGCTTCCTTTAAGTTTTGACCTGCTTTTTCGCAGAAATGGTTTTCTCTTCCGTTATCAGCTTGATGTAAAACAAGGCGCTGTCCTGGAAGAAAATATGTTTTACGGCAAACCCGGTTCTGATGATGCCGGCGTTCTTTTTGCCCGCAAAGCAAATGAACTCCATATTGGAAATGAAGCCGGGAAAATGGATTTTTCCACTCTCCCGGCCGGGGTCTCTCTTTTACGCTATCTTGACCCAAAATCTTCCTCTGAATGTGCAAAAGCTGCTGCATCCTGGTTCAGCCAGGTTCTGTTTTTCCGGGAACATGACTATAAAAAAGCCCCGGATCTGCCCTCTGAAGTAGAAGAACGTCAGGTCATCTGCCGTCTGCTCCAGGCTATGGATATTGATATTTTAGATTACTCCATTACAAAAGAACAGGGCTTCGATAATCCATCCCTGATCCTGACCCATGGGAAAGCAGATGGAAATACCTTTTTTGTTTCTTTCAATGAAGAATCCACAGGCATCAGAAAGCTGCTTACCCTGATCCCGTTAGTCGTAAAAAGCCTGCGTCTGGGAAGTCTTCTATTAGCCGATGACTTAGATAACGTGCTCCATCCTCATCTGCTACGCTTTATCCTGTCTCTGTACCAGGATCATGAGAAAAATCCTCATCATGCGCAGTTAGTATTTACCAGCCATAACACAGCGATCCTTAATCCGGCTGTTATGCGAAGAGACGAGATCTGTCTGTGCTGCCGCCCGGAAGGAACGGATGCTGTTCTCTATCCACTTTCTTCTTATAAAAAAGAAAATGGCCTCATCCCAAGAAATGATGAAGCCTATGGTAAACAATATCTGGAAGGACGCTATGGTGCCAACCCCAGGATCTGATGACTAAAATTGATCTTTTTTCCATTTTCCCATTGCTTTAAACTACGTTCCACACGTTCACACACGGCCAGGACATGTTCCTGGCCTGCTCCATTTAACAGGACCAGATACTGGACCGGGCTGTAGCAGGTAAACAGATCTCCCTTTCGCAGACTCTCTCCTATGGCATTTTTTAACATCTCAGATGTCGTCTGCACCATTTCGCCTTCCAGCAATGCTCCTTTTCCATCTACAAGAGTAATGCAGAATAATGTATATTCAAAGGAAAAACGTTCTGCCATGCGGCTCACCAGACGGTAACTGTCAATAAAGGAAGGGTATGTACTGTAATAAGGTCCCTGGGTTTCTTCCCTCTCTTTTAAGGTATTTTCAATGTCCTTTAGCATATCGGAAGTGTAACGGATCTGACCGCTCATCAGGCGGAAACGCTGCAGCATGGTTTCAGAAGGCGGAAGCCCCTGTTCTTCAAAATACTGGACGACCACCTGTTTATAAACTTCCATGGCTTCCTGATACCGTTTTAAAGCGATCAGGCAGTCCAGCTTCATCATCTGGCATTCCTCATAAGGATACAGCCTGCTGGCTGCTGTACTTAAGTTTAAAAGCCTGTCATATTCCCGGTCTGCCTTTAAAAGCCGGCTTGCCAGGCGCAGGCATTTAAAATACAGCTCCTGGTATTTTACACCGATCACATTGACCCATTTTTCTCCTGTCATCTGAGAAAGGAATTCCCCGTAATACAAACTGCAGGCGTGGCACAGCTCCTCTTTTTTTCCTGTTGCAAGAGCACTTTGAGCTGCTTTTTCAAAATTTCTGGCATCAATGGAAACCGTCACATTTCCCTCATCCCACCGGTAAATACCGCCATCTGTACAGATATACTCATGCTCTGGCAGCATTTCTTTTAATAATCTGCGCAGCCTGAAAACTGCTGCCCTTAAACTGCCGGATGGATTAGCATACTCTCCATTTCCGTAAAATGCATCTAACAGCTCTTCCCTGCCCACTCCCTTCTTTCCTGCATACAAAAGGATCAGAAAAAGCTGCAGGATCTTCCCTGTAAGAGCAGTCCCTATAGGAAAAAACTCCCCTTCATATTCCACTGATATGGTTCCCATCATCCGCACAGTCAGTATTCCCTTTTTGTCCATATCATTTCCTGCCTTTCTGTGATAAGGCGCCCTTTCTAGTACAGTTATTTACGAAACGATGTACTGGTAATTAATAGCTGCGCAGCTGGTCTTCTTCCTCTTTAGCTGTCTTATCGATGGAACGGATCTCCGCCTCATATCCGTAGGTGTCATTTACTTTAATATACACCTTATCTCCTGTTTTGCGGCCCTTGATCGCCTTTCCTAAAGGAGAATCAATACTTATAAGTCCTTTCATGGAGTTTCCCCGGACTGTGGTCACTAATTTATAGCTTTCTGTTTCATCATCTTCCGGAATATATAATTCCACCCGGTCGCCCAGACCTACTTCATCTGATTTTGACTCATCTGAAACAATACGGGCTGTTTTTATCATTTTTTCCAGATAACGGATACGGCTCTCGTTACGGTTCTTGTCCTGCTTTGCTGCCTTATATTCAAAATTCTCGCTTAAATCCCCCTGGGCTCTTGCCTCCTTTACTGCCTCCAATGCTTCTTTGCGCACCACCAGCTTACGGTATTCTATTTCTTCCTGCATTTTTTTAATATCGTCTTTTGTCAGATTATCATACATAGCTTTTCTCCTTATCTGCTTCCGTCGGAGTCTTTCATAATTTCTTTATTTTCCCTTCAGGAATTTTATTTTTTCTTTATCGTCTGCTCAAACTTTGTCCACAATTTACCTGTATATTATTACTTGTAAGGTTGATGAGACCTTTTACCATACAGGAAGACACTTTTTCATACCTAAGCCGGCAGATTCCCCCCTTTTCTGCCGGCTCCCTCCATTTTATAGGGCAATAAATTTTTCTCATGGTCTTATTCATGCCCTTATTCATGCTCTCTCATGCGGCAGAACAGTTCTGATACCACCCCTTCATATTCTGCAAGGTGCTGTGCCTTGCGTATCTTCTTCATAAGCTTTTCTTCTTCCGGACAGGAATGGATCAGAAATCCCCACAGTTCTTTCATTTTAAACAATACCGGTCTGTCTCCGCTCATAACATGGGTATATCCGTCACAGAGCAGACGGTGGAATTTCTCCAGCCGGTCTGCCTTCCTGTCGGCAGACATTTTTCCAGATACTTTCTGGGATGTTCCGTCAGCGATCTCTTCCATTAAAAATGGGTTCATCATGATCCCCCGTCCCATCATTATCTTATCCAGATCCGGATACTCTTTTACAAGACGGTCATAGTCTTTCCTTCGGAAAATATCCCCATTATAGCACACAGAATGTCTGCTTTTTTCAAATCCCTCTTTAAAAGCATTCATCCGCACATTGTATTTATAAAAATCTTTTAATACTCTTGGATGGATGATAAGTTCTGTTAATGGGCACTGGTTGTACAGACCTAAAAGAGTCTGAAACTCTTCTTCACTTTCCACCCCCACGCGGGTCTTGATGGAAAAATGAAGATTTTCCCGTTCCATTCCCTCACTGACCTCTCCCAAGAACCTGGCAAGCTTTTCAGTATCTTTTAAAAATCCGGCGCCTTTTCCCTTGGCTGCCACAGTACCTGAAGGACATCCCAGGTTCAGATTAACCTCTGTATAACCATATTCCTTTAATTTTACCGCTGTATCTAAAAAATCCTCCGGATCTGATGTAAGGATCTGGGGAATGACCTCCATTCCCTGATTATGCTCTGGAAGGATGTCATTTAATTCTTTGCTGCTGAAACCGCTTTTATGCTTCGGTGCCAGAAATGGTGTAAAATACCTGTCCATAGGCTTAAAACAGCTGTTGTATGCCTGTCTGTATATGTATCCTGTGATCCCTTCCATGGGAGCCAGATAAAATTTCATATGTCCTTTATCCTCTCATTTACCCTGATGTACTATGTTCGTGTCTATTATCCGTGTTTTTGCCAGAAAATACAATACCTTATCTGCTGCACTTCGGCAACAGACAAGGTATTAAAAAGGGGAGGATAAGTATTAATATTTTCTCTTTGGTGATAATCCTATTATAACCATTCCTTCCCCGTTTATTCTCTTTTCTTCAAAAATCCAGTCTGCTTTCGCAGAATTGTTCCATCATTCATTATTTACAGTACAAAAATAAGTACAGTTGTGATCATGATCATACTGATAATAATAGAAATAGAATTTACTGCACTTGCAAGACCAATATCCCCTTTCAGGTCACCGGTAAACGCAGGTGCTGCTGCTGCAATAGGGCTGAACACCAGTACCGCCAGTGTCTGACGATATTCCAATGGAAGGGGAAGAACAAAATAAAACATCAATGATGCCACCACTGCCACACCATAACGTATGGAAAGGATCTTTCCGATCTTTCCGATCTGCTTTTTATCGCCTGAAAGCTTAAAACCAACTCCAAGCATTAACATTGCCATAAACGCATTGGCATTTCCGATCAGCTGTGCAATACTGACAGCAGGTGCTGGAAGAGAAACATGGATCAGGGAAAGGATGAGCATACCGATATATGCATCAAATGGCGCAGATTTTATCAGTGTTTTCAAAATAGGGCCCACAGAAAACCTGCTGTTTTTATCTTTTGCCATAGAAGCTACACTGTAAGCACCTCCCAGACAGATAAACGCATTTCCCGTATCAAATAAACTGGTGATGACTACACCTGTAGGACCAAAAAAACCGGCGGTAAATGGCATGGTGAAATTTCCAATATTATAACCGGACATATTCAGGATATGAAATGCCTTTTCATCCCTGTCTTTCCCTCCAAGGATCCATCCAAGGCTCATGTAGAGCACGCCGCCTGCAAATCCTACAAGACACAGCAAAAGCATGGCAGGCTGTATCTCAGCCTGTGAAAAATTTGCAATAATAGATGCAGGAAGTGTGATCTTAAGCACGATCTTTGACAATACATAAAAATCTTCTTCTTTAAAAAAGCCAGCTTTCCGCAATCCATATCCTAAAATAATAACTGCAATAAAAGAAGCTGCTTTCATCAGGATCGCTTCCATTTTTTCTGTCCTCCGTAATAACCCACCTGTATTAAACAGGCTGTATTTATGATCTTTTGCCCCCTCTGATACCGAATTGCTACGTGCTTTGCACTCCCGCAATTCTAAAAACATTCGTAATCCGCTCATTTTTCTTCAAAAAATGGCTCCTTATTCATGTTTTGGGCGGGTCCCAAGTTCAAAAATCCTCCTGCAAGCAAGCTTGCATCGGATTTATGACCTTTTGACCCTGGTATCATGTTAAGAAAAACATAAAAAAATCCCCGCTCTGCTTACACAGAACGGGTCATCGCATTTTTAGAGGGGTATGAAATTATTTAGGGGGGCCGGACGGATTCCTCCGTCCGGTATGAGTATGAAAAAGCTTTGTGATTTCAAGTAACCACTTGAAACAAAGGCCTTGTCCACCTCTCGGTGAACGATATTATAATACGGAATAAATGTGTCCAAAAAATGTACATAATATAAAAAAAGAATAAAGAATATAAATAAGTGAAAAAAACCTTTGAAAACTTTTCAAGATTGTATATAATAGAAGAAACTTCAGTCTGCTCTGAGGCGTACTTGTCATGCTTAAAGCGCAGGCCCTTTTTGAGTTATACAAGAAACTACTATTGTAAGAAACTTTTCGTGACCCCACATTTTAGGAGGAAATATTTATATGTTTTCAATGATGTCCAATGACATTGGAATTGACTTAGGAACTGCCAGTATCCTTGTGTATATCAAGGGAAAAGGCGTTGTATTAAAAGAACCGTCCGTAGTTGCTATTGACCGTGATACCAATAAGATCATGGCGATCGGTGAAGAGGCACGCCTGATGATCGGACGTACTCCAGGTAATATCGTAGCAGTCCGTCCTCTTCGTCAGGGCGTTATCTCCGACTATACCATTACCGAAAAAATGATGAAATACTTTATCAACAAGGCAGTAGGCAAGAGAACACTGCGTAAGCCACGTATCAGTGTATGTATCCCAAGTGGCGCTACAGAAGTAGAGAAGAAAGCAGTAGAAGATGCAACTTACCAGGCTGGTGCCCGTGAAGTTGCTATTATCGAAGAACCAGTAGCAGCAGCCATCGGCGCAGGTATTGATATCGGTAAAGCATGCGGAAACATGATCGTAGATATCGGTGGTGGTACTGCAGATATCGCAGTTATCTCCTTAGGCGGACCTGTAGTCAGCACTTCCATCAAGATCGCAGGTGATGACTTCGATGAAGCATTAGTCCGTTATATGAGAAAGAAACACAATCTTCTCATCGGTGAACGTACTGCAGAGGAGATCAAGATCAATATCGGTGCTGCATACCGCAGACCGGAAGTACAGACTATGGAAGTAAGAGGACGTAACCTGGTAACCGGTCTTCCAAAGACCATTGTAGTTACTTCCGACGAAACTCTGGAAGCATTAAGAGAACCGGCTCTCCAGATTGTAGATGCTGTACACAATGTTCTGGAGAGAACACCACCAGAACTGGCAGCCGATATTTTTGACCGTGGTATCGTAATGACCGGCGGTGGCTCCCTTCTCAGTGGTCTGGATGCCCTGATCGAGGAAAAGACCGGCATTACCACCGTGATCGCGGAAGATCCGCTGACAGCTGTAGCGATCGGTACCGGTAAGTTCATTGAATTCGCACACGGTATGACCTCCGCCCTGGAAGCATCCATGGGAATTGGCGGCGGAAGAAATGATAAAGAGGATTATTAATTTTTTTGACTGGCCGGGCTGCCGCAGCAATGCGGCGGCCTTTTTGACTATATAAAAGCAGCAACTGTTCTTATACACAGATACAGAGGAAAGAAAAATGGCAACCATAACAGGATTTATTGAAAAAATAAAATTCAGAAACGAGGAAAATGGCTATACTGTGCTGTCAGTTACCGACCAGAGCGATGGCGATGAAGTTATCATGGTAGGTACGCTTTCTTATGCTGCTGAAGGAGACATGATCCAGGCATCTGGACGCATGATCGAGCATCCGGTATATGGAGAACAGCTTCAGATCGAAAGTTACGAAATGAAAACGCCCCAGGATGCAGAGTCTATGGAGCGCTATTTAGGTTCCGGTGCCATCAAAGGTATTGGCGCAGCACTGGCAGCCCGTATCGTCCGTCATTTCAAAGCCGACACTTTCCGGGTCATGGAAGAAGAACCGGAGCGCCTTTCCGAAGTAAAAGGTATCAGTGAAAAAATGGCAATGGCCATTGCTGAACAGGTAGAAGAGAAAAAAGGCATGCGGGAAGCTATGATGTTTCTGCAAAACTATGGCATTACTTTAAACCTTGCGGCTAAGATCTACCAGGAATATGGCCCGAAGCTGTACAGTATCATCAAAGAAAATCCCTATAAGCTGGCAGATGATATTGCAGGTGTGGGATTTAAAATGGCAGACGAGATCGCTGAAAAAGTAGGCATCTTCACAGACTCCGACTACCGTATCAGGGCAGGTCTCCTTTACATTCTTCTCCAGGCATCAGCCAACGGCCATACCTATCTTCCTCAGAAAGAATTATTTTCCCAGGCGGCAGAGTTGTTAAAAGTAGAACCGACTGCTATGGAAAAGCATCTGATGGATATGCAAATCGACCGCAAAGTAGTGGTAAAAACAGTCCCAGGCAGCGAACCGCCGGAATATCTGGTCTATTCTTCCCACTACTATTATCTGGAACTGAACACGGCCCGTATGCTCCATGACTTAAACATCCGTGGCGATATACCGGAAACAGAGATCCGTGCCAATCTGGCGAAAGTCCAGAAAAAAGAAGAAATCCATTTAGATGAATTGCAGGAAAAAGCAGTTTTTGAGGCAGTAAACAGCGGACTTTTAGTGATCACCGGCGGTCCCGGTACAGGAAAGACTACCACTATCAATGCTATTATCCAGTATTTTGAAAATGAGGGAATGGAGATCCTACTGGCAGCGCCAACCGGCCGCGCAGCCAAGCGAATGACTGAGACTACCGGTTATGAGGCCCGTACCATTCACCGCATGCTGGAACTGGTGCCATCCGGTATCCCGGACTCTGGTTCTATGTCTGGGAATAATGCCCCTTCCGGTAAAAATGGCTCTTTCAGTTCCGGTGGCATGCATTTTGACCGAAATGAAGAAAATCCGCTGGATGCCGATGTTATTATCATCGATGAAATGTCCATGGTAGATATCAGTCTGATGCATTCCCTGTTACGCGCAGTAAACGTAGGAACACGTCTGATACTGGTAGGCGATGTGGACCAGCTTCCAAGTGTAGGACCTGGAAATGTGCTTCGCGACATTATCGAGTCCGGCTGTTTTAATGTAGTAAAACTGACTCACATTTTCCGTCAGGCGGCCCAAAGCGATATTATTGTAAATGCCCACAAGATCAACGAAGGGGAACGGGTAGATCTGACAAAGCGCAGTAAAGACTTTCTCTTTATCCGCAGGGAAAATCCTGATGCAGTGATCAGCGCAGCCATTACACTGATCCAGCAGAAACTTCCCGGTTATGTCCACGCCCAACCCGGTGATATCCAGGTAATGACGCCTATGCGAAAAGGTGCTCTGGGAGTAGAACGTCTAAACCAGATTCTGCAAAATTACTTAAACCCACCGGATCCGTCTAAAAAAGAGAAAGAGTCCGGCGGTATCATCTACCGCACCGGGGATAAAGTGATGCAGATCAAAAATAATTACCAGATGGAATGGGAGATTCGCAGCAAATACGGCATTCCCACAGATAAAGGTGCCGGTGTATTTAATGGTGATATGGGGATTATCCGGGAGATCAATGAATATGCGGAAAATCTTACCGTGGAATTTGATGAAGGGAAAATGGTAGAATACAGTTTTAAACAGTTAGAAGAACTGGAACTTGCCTATGCCATTACCATCCACAAGTCCCAGGGAAGTGAATATCCGGCGGTGATCATCCCTATGTATTCCGGCCCACGTATGCTGATGACCAGAAATCTGATCTATACAGCGGTGACAAGAGCCCGCTCCTGTGTCTGCCTGGTCGGCCGGCCGGATGCATTTTATACTATGGCAGATAACTCCATGGAGCAGAAACGCTATTGCGGCCTGAAAACCCGCATAGAAGAAATATACGCCTGACAGGCATCTGTTTACGAATAAAATATAATATTCTAAAATTTCTAATAAATCTAACTCTGTCTATAAGGAGAACGTATGAACTATATAATAGAAACGATCCTGGATCTGCTGTTCCCGCGCAGGTGCCCGGTTTGCGGTCAGATCATTATGCCAAAAGGAAATCTGATCTGCCCTGGGTGTATCAGAAAATTGTCCTGGGTCCGTGGACCGGTGTGTAAATGCTGTGGCAAGGAGATCATAAGCGAGACCGCAGAATACTGTTCTGACTGCGCAATTCATCCAAGATCTTTTTCCAATGGGATGGCGCTGCTTAACTATAATGAAATTTCAGCACCGTCCCTGGCAAAGATCAAGTATCACAACCATCGGGAATATCTGGATTTTTATGCAGAGGCTGCATATAGAAAGTATGCTGCCAGGATCGCCCGCTTATCACCGGATCTTATCATTCCGGTGCCGGTACACAAAAGCCGCATGAAAAAAAGAGGCTTTAATCAGGCAGAAGAATTTGGAAAACGTCTGTCCCATTATCTGGAAATTCCAATGAATTCCAGTTTGCTGATCCGGTCAAAAAAGACGGTACCCCAGAAAGATTTAGGACCTGCCCTGCGCCTTAAAAATCTGGAACAGGCATTTAGCTGCAGAAAACTGCCGTACAGAATGAAAAAAGTTCTCCTTATTGATGATATTTACACAACTGGAAGTACTGCAGAAGCCTGCTCAAGGGCTTTGAAAAAAGCCGGAGCAGAGCAGGTTTTTCTTCTTGTGATCGCCACCAGCTCCAATCGATGACAAAAATCTTGTATAAAATGATAAAAATCATTAAAAACTATAGAAAAGACCTTTTATACCTCTTGACGTCAGGAATATTTTTATGTTATAGTATACGGGCGAATGGAAGATAGGTCTTTTTTTTATGCTTAAAATTAAGACCGAGAAGCAAATTGAATTACGATAATTTAATGGAGGTGGAAGTCGTGCGCACAAAAATCACACTGGCATGTACAGAATGCAAGCAGCGTAACTACAACATGACTAAGGATAAGAAAACTCATCCTGA
>OGZV01001833.1_pt1 | contig 18264 bp, 18 predicted proteins | sample 1576861 | NCBI WGS metagenome assembly OGZV01 (sample SAMEA3541501, study PRJEB24748) | human gut metagenome | biome: human gut; feature: human-associated habitat; material: faeces | place: China | collected 2012
TTGTCGGATGATCGGGAGCATCCTTCATTTTCAAGTAGCGTTCCCGGACAGACTGCGGCATTCTGCCCTGACACATATACTCACCGACGATAACATTGCCTGCATCAATGAACTGCTTAACCTGACTCAGGATTTTCCGGAAATAGATATCACTGCCACCAAATATGGTTATAAAAATGGAGACCGTCCGGCAAATCTGTTTTTTATGCGCGTGTCTGCGCCTACACTGCTCCTGCCGACTATTTCTATACGGACGATAAAAATCTCTGTGATATTGGAAACTGGTCTGACACCTTAAAAGTTGTTGCACGGATCAGCGATAAAACAGCAAAAATTACAGGAACCAAAGCAACCGCTGCATCCCTGTCCTTTAAATGGGCAGCCGTTTCCGGTGCATCCGGATATAAAGTTGTATATTATCCAAGTGGTCTTTCTGATCTTTCCAAGGAACTTACCACAAGTACAAATTCCTGTACGATCAAAAACTTAAAAGAAGATGGCTCTTATGCAATCTGCGTTTATGCCTTAAACAGCAATTCTGACTTTACAGTTGTTTCTAATACTTACACAGAAACCTATGCCACAACACTTCCAAAGAAAATACGTGATTTTAAAGTGACAACTGCTTATCCCGGAGATGCCAGCTTTGAATGGAAAGGCATTAATGGTGCCAAAGCATTTCAGTTGCAGATAACAAAAGTTTCTGATTCCAAAAAATTTAAAAAACCGATTGTAAACGAAACAAAATTTTACAGTTACCTTGGAACATATACCAATTCAAAAAAAATCAAAGCAGGCACTTTTTATTCAGCAAGAGTCCGTTCCTATGTCACACTTGCAGGCACTAAGCAAAAAGTTTACAGTCCATGGAGTACCGTCATTACTTTTGGCACCTCGCCTAAAAAGATTACTGCAAAACAGTCCGGCTCAGGAATAAAGATCAACTGGTCAAAAGTTTCCGGTGCTTCCGCATATGAAATATACGTTTCCACAAGCTACGATACGAAAACTTTTACAAAAGCAGGCGCCGTTAAAAGTAAAAACACCAGCTACACCCTGAAAAAATTTAAAAAGAAAAAGTTGAAAAAAAATACCATGTATTACATCAGTGTTAAGCCGGTCTGCAAAGTCGGAAAGAAAAATTGTTCCACAACTGTTTATGTATCCAATCCTACATCAGTATTTTATAGCAAATAAAAAGCTGACCATAAAATGATTGATTGTTAAAAATAAAACCGGATGTTTAAAAAATGCAAATCTCTTATAACATTTTTTAAGCATCCGGTTTTATGGTGATTATACACAAACTTTTTTCTAACACTTGCCGTTTCAACTTTCCCATGTTACTCTACATTTATCGCAATTCAAATTTCATTTCTGTGAAATTCATTTTCTGAATATCAGTCTTTTATGTCCCGGCAATTCGCCAGCTATTTCAGAAAAGTATTGTGAAAACCATTTTATTTTTTTATAATCAAAGGAGAATATGATATGGGGAAAAACACACGAAAAATCCATCATACAAAACGGGTTTTTGTACAAAAGAAATACCGGGATGCGTTATTCCGTAAAATTTTCAGTGAGCGTTCTGTCCTGCTTGAATTATATAACGCGCTGAACAACACTGGTTACTCAGACGAAAAGGAACTTACTGTTTACACCATTGATGATGTAATTTATCTTGGCTACAAAAATGATGTATCTTTCATCGTTCGTGGAACACTAAATCTGTATGAGCATCAGAGTACCTTAAATCCAAATATGCCGCTTCGCGGGTTGATTTATTTTGGTAAACAATATGAAAGTTACATCAAACAGCACAACTTAAATATATACGGGAAAAAACAGCTTAAAATACCTTCTCCTCAATTTGTTATTTTCTACAACGGAATAGCTCTTTTGGAAAATGATGCTGATTATACAGAGCTGCATCTTTCAGACGCATTTGAACTGACAAATAATTCAGATGATACAGCAAAACTCCCTTGCCTGGAATGTACCGCAAAAGTCTATAATATTAATTACGGACACAATAAAGAACTGATGCTTCGGTGCAGAACGTTAGAGGAATACTCTATTTTGATCAGCAGAATCTATTCAAAGATTTTGGAAGGAATTTCTTTAGAACAGGCAATTGATTTCACGGTACAGGATTGTATTCATGATAATATTCTCCGTGATTTCCTCATAAAACACAGATCGGAGGTAGTTGGAATGTTACTGGAAGAATTTGATATGGAAGAGTATATCAAAATGGAACGCAGGGACAGCTATGAAGATGGAAAATGCCAATATCGTATACACGTCATTCACACGATGTACCAAAAAAATATTCCTGCTGAAAGCTGCATCAACATGCTGGATGAGGATGCTGATTTTGTAAATCATATCTACCAGTTATGCCAGCTTCACCCTGATTGGAACGACAGCAACCTTTTTGATGCTGTAGAAAGCAATTAGACACATCATATCCTGAGTCAAGTCTCACTTTTTGTATTTTATAATAACATGATGTTGGGGCAGAACAGATCATTTCAGGTATCTGTTTTGCCCCTCCAGTTTAAAAATCAATTCCTATCATGTATTTTTTATTTTTTCGGCACTTACTCCACATTTTTCGTTGCGATCACATCTACACCTGTCCCTGCAACATCTTTCACAAGCACATCCCCGATGTGCACCGGAGCAGCAACCTCAACATTTTTCAATGCTTTGACACAGTCAAATATTTTTCCTTTCGGAATATCTTCTTTTGTCTTTACAGAAACCATTGCTTCGCTTCCGCCGGTGATCCTTACTGTAGAGGTAACAATTCTGGTTGGATTTGTCACTTCCTTCCTCGCATAGATATCACCGCGCTTACAGGTATTCCCTGTAACACTGACAACTTCACCGTTCTCCATTTTTACAGTCAGCGGACAGCCCATCGGACAACCGATACAGATTAAATTTTTCTCTTCCATTGATATACCTCCATTTTATTCCTGCTCGATCTTGACTGTGATCGTCTTTAGATCCGGGTACTGCAAAAGCTGCTCTTTTGTCAGTTTGATCTCTTCCATTTCTCCCGGTGCCACGACCGGACGTTTTCTGTGGATGACTCTCTCATCATCAAAATAAGCGCTGACGTAACAGTTCTTGTATACACCGCCCACACGGAAACGGACTGTGATCTGCTCATCCATATTAGCAACATTGATGGTTCCCGGCACCGTATACCGGACACCCTCGATCGGATTTAAAACAATGTCGTTATCTCTTGCTGCCTTCACGCCATCTGCTTTCACATAAACTGCTGCATTTTTTCCGGCTGTCTTTGCCTCTTCAGATACAAAATCCACAAGATCATGTACATGCAGTACATTTCCGCAGGCAAACACACCCGGAATATTCGTTTCAAGACTCTCATTTACTTTTGGTCCTGATGTAACCGGGTTCATGTCAACCCCCATACCTTTGGAAATCTCATTTTCCGGGATCAGTCCGACAGAAAGTAAAAGTGTATCGCAGCTATATTCCTCCTCAGTTCCTGGGATCGGTTTTCCCTTGCTGTCAACCTCAGCCAACGTGATTCCCTCTACACGTTCTTTTCCCTTAATATCCACAACCGTGTGGCTTAACTTTAACGGGATTCCATAGTCATCTAAGCACTGTACGATATTACGTTTCAGCCCACCGGAATATGGCATTAATTCTGCCACAACCTTAACCTTTGCGCCCTCAAGTGTCATTCTTCTTGCCATGATCAGGCCGATATCGCCGGAACCCAAAATGACAACTTCGCGTCCAGGCATAAACCCTTCGATGTTTACCAGACGCTGTGCCGTTCCTGCAGAATAAATTCCTGCCGGGCGGTATCCCGGAATATTTAACGCTCCACGGGGTCTCTCGCGGCATCCCATTGCAAGAATAACTGCTTTTGCCTGAATTTCAAACAGACCGTCTTCGCGGTTCATTGCAGTAACTACTTTTTCATGGCTGATATCCATGACCATGGTATTTAATTTATATTCAATTCCAAGTTCCTTTACCTGCGAGATAAATCTTCCCGCATATTCCGGACCTGTCAGTTCTTCCTTAAATGTATGCAGACCAAAACCATTGTGGATACACTGGTTTAAAATACCGCCTAATTCTTTGTCTCTCTCTAAAATCAATATGTCATCAATTCCGTTATTTTTTGCAGAAACAGCAGCCGCAAGCCCTGCCGGTCCACCTCCGATGATTACGATATCATATGTTTTCATGCTCTGGCTCCTCCCTCTTACAATCTGTCCTTGTTGGTTCCGACAATAATTTTTGAATTTCCGCCTGATTTTGTGATCTCAGACTGACTCACACCGCGCTCTCTTGCTAAGATCTCCATTGTTCTCGGCGAGCAGAATCCCGCCTGACAGCGTCCCATTCCGGCTCTTGTGCGGCGTTTGACACCATCTAGTGATTTTGCACCGAGCGGGCGTCTGATGGCATCAATAATTTCTCCCTCGGTGATCATCTCACAGCGGCAGATAATATTGCCATACTCCGGTTTTTCCTTAATTAAGGCCACTCTTTCTTCTTTGCTTAAAGTATTTGGATTTAAGATGCCTTTGCGCGTTGCGATAAAATCTTTCTTTTCTTCCAAATGCATTTTTTCTTTTAACAGACCTGCAACCATTTCTCCGATCGCCGGACTGCTCGTAAGCCCAGGTGACTCGATTCCGGCACAGTCGATAAAGCCTTTTGCATCTTCTGCCTCTTCAATGATAAACTCATGACCATCTTCATGTGCACGAAGTCCGGCAAAAGAAGTGATAACCTGACGCATCGGAATATTTTTTACATTCAGATTCGCCCCGGCGATAACCTGATCTAAGCCTTCTCTTGTCGTGTTCGTTCCTTCTTTGTCCTCAATATCAATCGCAGTAGGTCCTAATAACAGGTTTCCATGTACCGTCGGCGTGATCAGAATACCTTTTCCATATTTACCTGGAAGTGCAAAGATCGTGTGGCTCACATGGTTTCCGGCACTCTTGTCAAGCAGGCAGTAATCGCCGCGTCTTGGTGTAATATGGATTTTCTTTTCACTGACCATATTGTGAAATTTATCCGCATAAACACCTGCCGCATTGACGACATATTTTGTTTCAAACACGCCCTGATTCGTATGAACCTCCCAGATCTCCCCTGTTTTTTTCAGATCTGTTACTTCCGTATCAAACTTAAATTCCACACCGTTTGCATTTGCATTCTCAGCCAGTGCTATATTTAAATGAAATGGGCAGACAATCCCGGCACTCGGCGCATATAAAGCCGCATAGATATCATCCGCAAGATTTGGCTCCATTTCATGTACTTCCTCTTTCGATAAAATGCGCAGTCCCGGCACACCGTTTGCCACACCGCGGTCATAAAGCGCCTTCAGATTTGGCATATCCTCCTCGTCCTTGCAGACAACCAGAGAACCTATCCGCTTAAACGGAAAATCAAGATCTTTGGAAAGCTGCTCCATCAAGGCATTTCCCCGTACATTTAATTTTGCCATCAGGGAACCTTCTTTTGCATCATATCCCGCATGTACGATTGCACTGTTTGCCTTGGATGTGCCGCAGCAGACATCTTCCTCTTTCTCTATCACACATACTTTTGCATTATAACGCGACAATTCTCTCGCCGCTGCTGCGCCGGATACACCGGCTCCGATGATAATTACGTCATACATTTTCCATCTCTCCTTTTTTACTTTGTTCTTCTGGTATCTAACCCGGAGGGCTTTTTCATTCATAAGATGTAATCTCCTATGAATAAAAAAGCCTGACAAGTAAGCGCACCCATGCTGTTGCGATTATCCTGTCAGGCTCTCTTCTCTCTTGCCCCTCAACAATAGATTGCAGGTTCCACATGCACATCTACTGTCATAAATATAAAATTGTCATATAAAGTTACTTATCGCATGACAAACATACGGTCTACCATGGAATTGCTCCATATAGCAGTACTGCAGCAATTGCTCCGATCACCGGTCCCACCAGCGGAACAACTGCATATCCCCAGTTGGATGTTCCTTTTCCCTTAATCGGAAGAACGGCATGTGCAAGACGCGGTCCGATATCTCTTGCCGGATTGATCGCATATCCGGTCAGTCCACCAAGTGACATACCGATCGATACAATGATTCCAAATACAAGAAACTTTCCAAGTCCATCGGTAAGTCCCGGCACATTTGCCATACCTTTGATCGCAAATACAAGGATAAACGTTCCAACTGCCTCACTGAAAATATTCTGTCCCATGTTCGGAATAGAAGGCGCTGTACAGAACACCCCAAGTTTTGTCGCCTGATCCTCTGTTGCATCAAACTGTCCTTTAAACAAAAGATATACGATCACCGCTCCAACAAACGCTCCTGCAAACTGTGCAATGATATATCCCGGAACCATTGCCCAGTCAAAACTTCCGTCAACTGCAAGTGCTAACGTCAGCGCCGGATTAAACGATGCTCCCGATGCTGCTCCGAAAATAAATGCCGGCAGCATAACCGCAAGTCCCCATGCAAATGTGATCTGGACAGTTCCTCCACCCTTCATGCCAGATTTGTTGAGATTTACGTTTGCAACAACTCCATCACCTAAGATGATCAGAATCATAGTTCCCAAAAACTCTGCTATATATGGTAACATACTATCCCCCCTTATTCAATTAACTTTACCAATACATTACAATCTTTACCTTCCCTATACAAAACCTTCTTTTTAATCTTCCTTTGCCCAGCCGTATGCATATTTGACTGCTTTGTTCCAGCCTTTGATCATTTCTTCTCTCTTTGCGGCATCGATCTGCGGCTCAAATGTCTTGTCGATTGCCCAGTTTTTAATAACATCCTCTTTACTTGACCAGTAACCGACTGCCAGACCAGCAAGATATGCAGCGCCCATCGCTGTTGTCTCTACACATTGCGGACGATTTACCGGCGCATCAATAATGTTCGCCTGTGTCTGCATCAGGAAATCATTAGCACTTGCTCCACCGTCAACTTTCAAAGCGGTAAGATCAATTCCGGAATCTGCTTTCATGGCAACCAGAACATCATTCACCTGATATGCCAGAGATTCCAATGTTGCACGGATAATGTGATATTTATTGACGCCACGGGTAATACCTACGATCGTACCTCTTGCATACTGATCCCAGTGAGGTGCACCAAGACCGGTAAATGCCGGAACTACATAACAGCCGTTCGTATCTTTTACTTTCTTTGCCATGTATTCAGAATCAGGTGCAGAATCAATGACTCTTAATTCATCTCTTAACCACTGGATCGCAGCCCCCGCCACGAAAATAGAGCCTTCCAGTGCGTAATTAACTTTTCCATCCAGTCCCCATGCAATCGTAGTTACCAGACCATTCTTGGAAAATACCGGTTTTTCGCCTGTGTTCATTAAAAGGAAACATCCGGTTCCATATGTATTCTTTGCCTCTCCTGCGTTAAAACAGGTCTGACCAAACAATGCTGACTGCTGGTCTCCGGCAGCACCTGCGATCGGGATCGGTCCACCAAGGTAAGAAGGATCTGCCTCCCCGTAAATACAGCTTGACGGTTTCGGCTCCGGCAGCATACATTTTGGAATATTTAACTCGGCTAAAATCTCATCATCCCACTGAAGAGTGTTGATATTAAATAACATTGTTCTGGATGCATTGGAATAATCGGTCACATGAACAGCGCCTTTTGTCAGTTTCCAGATCAGCCAGGTTTCTACCGTTCCGAATAATAATTCACCTTTTTCGGCTCTCTCTCTTGCACCCGGTACATTGTCAAGCAGCCATTTTACCTTCGTGCCTGAAAAATATGCATCAATGACAAGACCTGTTTTTTCCCTGAATTTATCGGTAAGTCCTTTTTCTTTTAAGGTATCGCAATATTCTGAAGTTCTGCGGCACTGCCATACGATCGCATGATGGATCGGCTCTCCTGTTTCCTTATCCCAGACGATCGTTGTCTCTCTCTGGTTGGTAATACCGATTGCTGCAATATCCTCTGCTGTCGCATTGATCATGTTCATCGCCTCAACTGCAACACCGAGCATACTTGCCCAGATTTCATCTGCATCATGTTCCACCCAGCCCGGCTGTGGGAAGTACTGTGTAAATTCCCTCTGTGCCACGCTGCACATCTCACCTTTCTCGTTGAACAGGATACATCTGTTGCTTGTGGTTCCAGCATCCAGTGCCATTACATATTTTGCCATACTTTTTCCTCCTCTTTCTTTTGGCTTTATTTAATATTTAAACTGCTCCCCCCAGAGCATTATAAATATTCGTAAAATTGATTGTTCTTTTTTTCTATTGAAATATATTATTTTTTACCTTACATATTCCAGACTTTATGGTTTGTGGATGATACCGCCATCGCACCCGCTGACAATGCTCCCATCACGTCTTCTTTATCTGTGATCAGCCCTCCCGCAATAATGGGTACTTTTACCGAATGACTGATCTGTGCAATGATCTTTGGCATTACTCCCGGAAGCACCTCGATAAAATCTGGTTTTATCATGTGCTGTTGCTGCCTGATATTTTCAAATGCCATCGAATCCAGTAAAAATACACGAAGTACTGTATACATAGACATTTCTTTTGCTTTTTTGATCAGTGACGGCTTCGTGGAAATAATTCCATCCGCTTCGGTCTGTTCTTTAATAAATTCAACTGCAATCTCCTTTGGACTTAAACCACTGATGAGATCCATATGCACCATTGCAATCTTACCTGCATCCCTGATCGTCTTTACAATTGATCCAATAGAACAGACATCTCCAAATAAAATAAATATGACTCTGATATCATCATGCTTACAGCATTCTGTCACATCTTCCATATTTTTTACCGCTGCAATGATGGGATTATCCGCTACTGCTTCATAAAAATTCTGATTCATGCTTTCCCCTTCCCAGACACCTTTTTCCTAATTCATATGTATACAACTAATGATCACCTCATGACGTTTTTACATTGCAGTTTTAATATAACATAAAAAAGAGCGACAATACCAACGGCTTCATCGGCCGTTCTATTCGCTCTCCTGTCATAGCTCTCTTATTGAACTGACTGCATCATATCATAATGCACAATGTAACGCAATACTTTCTTGATGCTTTTTATCATTTTTGTTTGTGTTTTACAGTTTTTTCTATATATTATTGTATATAATACACAATTTTATTTCATTTTCTTATATATCTTTGTTATATTTTTATCAATGTATCATATTTCGTTTCATTCCATCTGAAAATCATCCAAAGCAGACTTCTTCCCTGTCATTTTCCCCCGTGTGTCAGGATGCCCCGCCCAGACTTTCTAACTTTTCCTCACATTCCTGCGCCATGCGTGCTCCCATGCCTAAATCCATACCAAAGATTCCATATTCGTCTCCTGCTGAAAGTCCGACGATCTTAATGTCTCCATCCTTATTATCCTGAAATAGCAACGTAATACAGGTAGAATTGCCCGGTATCACATTGTATCTCTGATAGATTCTGACCGTAACATCCATTCCCTTGGACGTCATGCTGTATTCATCCCGGAAATCTAATTTATGCTTTCCTTCTTTCAACAGCATATCTGTATTTTGGATCACATCCTTCAAATTACCATGAACTACCTTCTCAAATACAGCCATATGACACGCCTCCCCCACAATGTTTTTCCTGCGCAGCTACTATTTAAAACTGATTTATAACAATTTTACATCATTGATTTTGTAACGTCAATTACGCCGCCAGCACTTCAAGCACCGCCTCCGCCAGCTTTTTATGACCTTCCTCATTCAGATGTTCCCTGTCCTCCTTACTCGGCTCAGCCACATCGGATGCTGCAAGGAAATCACAGCCATATTTTTCTGCCACTTTCTGATAAACTGCTTTCAACCCCTTCGATACCTCCACGGACTTTTCATTAAACTCAGGATCATACCCCTGCTCCCAGACACCTTCCCCAAGCTGTATCGGAGAGATCAGTAAGATCCTGATATTCTTATCTGCCTTGCGGATCTGCTCCACCAGACGCTCCACGCCAAGACCGATCACCTCCGCAGAAGCATTGTAAAATGTCTTGCAGTCATTCGTTCCAAGCATTAAAACAACGCGATCCACCGGCGCATGGCTCTCCAAAAGAGTCGGCAAAAACGCTGCACCTTTTCTGCCCTCGCGCAGCTCATCCTCAAAAACTGTCGTCCTGCCGCACAGTCCTTCCTCAATGATGCGGCAGCCTTTTCCATATAACTGCTGTTCGATCAGCCCTGTCCATCTTGTATCTCTGCCGTAGCGGTTTTTCGTTCCCGGTATCAATCCATAAGTATTGGAATCTCCAAAGCATAATATTTCTTTCATAGCTGGTCTCCCTTCTATCTGAACTATTTTGTATCTTCATTATCTTATTTCCCACTATGTTAATATGAATACTATGTTTTGTCAACAAAAAAATATGGTGACAGAAAACCCTGTCCTTAACAGTGACAGAAAACCCTGTCCTTAACAGGACAGGGTTACAAATCCAATATTTATAAGGCAGATCAATGCAAGCAGTGTCACCGCCAGCTTTCCACCTGTCTGCTTTAATTTTTCTTCCACAGCATCTTCCATACGGTAAATACAAAACATTGTCACAAACAGCAATATAAAATACAGGGTAATATAAACACGCTCACCGGAAACATAGATCGTCGCCATAAATCCAAGGATCATGCCTGCACCAAATCCGCATCCCAACATAAGAAGCGCGTAAATATACTCTATCGGCTGCTCTCCCAGAATAATCCACAATGCATAAAGCATCGCCGCCACTGTGACTGCAAGATACACCATCGGAAGCCAGGTAGAAAGCGTGCCCCAGCTCCATTCTGTGATCTCCTGCGGCATGACAAACAGACCTGATAATCCCGGATAAGCAGTACGCATTGCCGTCTGCCCGAATAAAATCAAGACCGGTAACGCAGAAATAATGGTCTTTTTATAGTCATCCGTTTTTACATAGACAAGCATTGCAAGCACCAATGCAACTGTCAGAAATACGGCATCGCAGTTTGCTATAAACACACGCTCAATACTGAGCAGACCAAGATATAATTTATCTCCAAATCCATATGTCTCAAAAATTGGAAGGTCTGCAATGCTGACAGCATTTCTTCCGGCATTTCCCGGACAGAGCAGGATTGAGATCAGTGTTATGATATTAACAAGTACCATTCCTGCCAGATACAGATTATTGCTGTGTATTACTTTTTTATCCGTCAGTGTGCTTCCAGCAGAATCCTGCACCAAAGGCATCTTTTTAGATTTCCCACAAATCAGATAAATGCCATACAATATAAAAACCACAAACAGGATCACCGCTACCTGCTCATGACTGCTTGCGATCACACAGACAAGTACCCCTGCAATGCCTTCCACAATATTGATTTTCTTATGTACCAGCATTTTTTTCAGCAGAAATCCAACAAAGAACATTCCCCAGACCGGCCAGAAATAATTTACCGTTGTGGTAATCCAGCCTGCCGTTCCCATATCATGAAACGGATATAAAAGAACCGCCGCTGCCGCACACCAGTCCATCATTTTTCCGCCATCAAATATTTTTGAGATTAATACCGGAAACGAAATAAAAAGCGTCAGATCAATGAGTCTCCACAAAATTGGATACTTTATGATCCAGACAAGAAGAAACTCTATCACAAACCGGGATGTCCACGTCTCATAACGCTGTATCAGATAATCCCACAATCCAAGCTCTGACGTTGCCTGCGAAAAAAATACATCATCTCCCGCCATCGGGCGGATCCTCAGATGATAAATAATCCCCACAAAAGCCACAATGAAAAAAGGCATTAACTGACGCAGATCTGCCCGGGCTTTATTCTGATTTTCCACGCATCCGGCTCCTATTCCTCAAATATATCGTCCATTTTTGTTCCGCAGCTACTGCAGAATGCTGCTCCCTGTGGCATTTTGGCACCACATTTCGGACATTCCACGGCTCCCTGAAGTTTAAATACTTCTGCGCGCATGCGCTCAATCTCTCCAAGCGCCTCCGTGATCAGGAAAAAGTGCTCCTGTTCCGGTGTCTTTTCTTCGCCTTCTGCGCTCTCTTCATCCTTGTGTTTCTCATAATATGCTTTTCCAAGTTCCGCATACTGTTTTTCCACAAAATCTTCTTTGGATCTGATATCCATCTTTAACTTTGCGATCCCGGATACATCCTTCGCTTTCTGACCAACATCCTTACCTGCACTCACGATTGTCTCGCTTAACTTATCAAAAAACTCCATACTGTGCTACCTCCCTGAATTGGTTTCCTGATTATTTCTATACTACGCAGTACCTGTTTTGACACTGCTCATTGCTTACGCACATTATACTCTTTTCCTAATATATCTTCAATAAATAAGGTCTTAACTTTATATAAAATGGGGTTAATCGCTGCTGATTACACAGTACGATTGATATGAGCTGCCCGTTCAAATGTTGTGTCGCAGGCTTATGAGTGGCATCCCTCGCAAAGCCGGAGTAATTTTTGTTCCGTTGTACGAAAATAAGGCAATCTAAATGTGCCTGATGTAGGTTTTCTCGGAGTGACGTGACCGGCAGACCAAGATTTTCTAATTTTCTCCCAAAGTCACCAAAATCTGCTCCGGCTTTTGTCAATGAATGTTTCGTTAAAAAATATTACCTTATGCAGTCCATACTTTTTTTACCAGACAATCTAATAATATCAATATGATTGCGCACAAAATTATATATGTGGAATTTAATGGTGTTATACAACCGATGATTACCATTATACTTGATATAAATAACACTGCATTATGTATTTTCCTATGTCTTGAACAATCAATCTTTTTCCATATATAGCATGCAATAAGATATACTATAATTAAAATTATGATTCTATCCATTATTTCACTCCTGAATACATATCTTCTTTACGTCTAATACTGGTATATTTAATTCCTCATTGTAACACTTATGCAATCTATTTTTTATTTCTTCACATTTCAATGTAGGATTTATGCTTTTTGCCAATGCAATTGTTCCTGTAACATATGCTACTGAAATAGACACACCTTCGGAATAAGTATATGTGTCCTCCGGCATTAAACAATATACTTTCTCCGCCGGAGCATATATATCAATTTTTTCTCCATATCCAGAAAACTCATATATTTTACCATTTATCCCCAAACCTCCTACACATATAACATTGGGTAACTCAAAACAACCTGGATACACATGTTGTACATCTACATTAGAACTATTTTTCCCACCTGAGCAAACAAAAATTACATCTGAACATTCTTTCATTATTGTATATAATTTTTCACTATATACTTCCATATCCCAACTACAATTAAAAAGACGAATTCCCTTATTATATCCATATTTAATTGCATTAACCACATCATCAACTTGATTATTAGAAATTTCTTGATCGTTATGATATATTACACTTTGTAAATCAGAAGATGTAATATCTATACCACTATCTATAATTCCCACAATAATGGTTTCATTTCCATATGTTTCCTTCCAAACATCTTCTATATGTATTTTATTTTTCCAATATTCAGTCTGTTCGCATCCTGCAGTCTGTATAAATAATGAAGCAAAAATTATATTTGCATCCTTTCGCTGGTGTTCCATCTGCTAATGCTTGTTTACTTCCTTTTGATGTTTTAGCCCATTTAAACGATGGTAGTGTTCCTAGCATATTATAATACGTTATGCTTTTTGAATTTGTACTATAGTCAAAACCTCCACTCCATGCAACACCAATTGTGTCTGTATAACTCCAAGGATAATAACACTTTAGCCAATTAAATGATTCTGTAACTTTATATTTAGAATTTTTTCGCTTTCCATCTTTATATGTTGATTGATTGAATACTGTTTGTGAAAAACTTAGTTTTGAAGTAGCAATTGATGAGATCGATTTAATTTTTTAAACTGTCAAAACAGAATTATACTCTTTTCCCTGTATTTCTTCAATAAACACCTTTTTTATCTTATACATTATCTTTCTTATCTCATACAGATATATATCAGATATCCTGCATAACATGCAAGCAGCACCACACCTTCTTTTTTCTCTATATGAAGCCTGCTCCATGCAAACACCCATACAAGAATGCTTACCAGCACCAGAAGTATACTGTCCAACACATTTTCCATAATAAACGCTACCGGACTTATCGCTGCTGTCACTCCCAGAATAAACAGAATATTAAAAATATTTGATCCGATCACATTTCCAAATGCCATATCAACTTCATTTTTTCTTGCAGCTACCACAGAGGTGACGAATTCCGGCAGACTGGTTCCCATTGCAACGATCGTAAGTCCAATCAGATTCTGGCTTAACCCGGCTTTTACGGCAATCGCTGACGCACCATCTACAACAAAATCCCCGCCAAATTTAATAGCCACTGCACCACCCACAATATATAATGCACATTTCCATGCAGGATAAATTTTATATTCACCGGAAGGATCTTCTGCTTCTGCCGATGCCGCATGCGCTTTTAATGCTGACCGTACCATCCATACCAAAAATCCAATAAAAAGAAGTAACAATATCACACCATCTGTTCTTCCTATCTCCATGCCGGAAATTCCCAGAACAAACAAAAGCACCGCGCACAGAACAGAAACTGGTATTTCTTTTTTTAATGTATCTTTCTGTACGATCAACGGGGCAAATAATGCACATGCCCCGCATACAAACATTAAATTAAAAAGGTTAGAACCTATCACATTGCTGACTGCCAATGCATTGTTACCGGCAACGGAAGCTGTTACACTGACAGCAAGTTCCGGCAGGCTCGTCCCCATTGCAACGATCGTGAGTCCGACAATCATAGACGGAATCCGCAGCGCCCTTGCAACGGAAGAACTTCCCTCAACAAAAAAATCTGCACCTTTGATCAATAAAACAAATCCCACCATCAATAAAGCTATTGACTGCATCATCGCCACCATACACATTTCCTCCTTCGTTTTTCCTGTTATTTATATCCTGTTATTTATAAAATTCCCAGATGTGTCAAAAGGATTCTGACACCGAGCAATACTAAGATCAGTCCGCCGGCAAACTCTGCTTTCTTTTCGTACTTGTTTCCAAAAAAGTTTCCAACATAAACCCCGCCAATCGAGATACAAAAGGTGGTGATTCCAATGATCGTGATTGCCTCCACGATCGGATAGTCCAGAAATGCAAATGTGATCCCGACTGCAAGTGCATCAATACTTGTCGCAACTGCAAGCACAAACATCTCTTTGAGATCGAGTGGCGCATCCAGTTCTTTTACCTCATCCTCTTCCTGATCCGGTTTTATGGATTCGATGATCATTTTACCACCGATCACTCCAAGAAGTATAAATGCGATCCAGTGGTCAATGCTTGTGATATATTTTTCAAACTGACTTCCCAAAAGCCATCCGATAAGAGGCATCAATGCCTGAAAACCTCCAAAAAATAATCCGATCACAAGTGCCTGTTTCTTGTTGACCTTACGCATCCCAAGTCCTTTGCAGATCGACACTGCAAATGCATCCATGGACAGCCCGACGCCCATCAGGAACAATTCAATAAAAATAGCCATCTTTTTTTACCCGCTTTCTTTTTGTATCAGACATTTTCCGTGATGTTTCCTCAGTTATTTTGTACTGTATGCGTCATTCCTGCAGTGATTTCCAATTTCTGACATACTTTAAGTGATAATATTTCTCAAATAAATATGACAAAAAAAGAGACTCCACGTATATTCCTGTACCGGATATCCTCGCAGATATCCCTACAAAAATATACATGAGTCTCATTCTTTAAGATTTGCCAGGTTCTTTTCGTGTGTGCCCACCAAAAGAAACCGGTATGTTGACAAACCACGCGATCACGCGAACTACTCCCTCACGGTTTCACAGACTGCTTTCCTTCAAAACAGCCTGTGCTCATCATAAGTTTTTCACTTATGCCAAACGCTGTTTTCACATCATATCTTATACACCATGATTTGTCAATGAATGTTTCGTTAAAAAAACATTACACCGCTGCAAGCGCGATTCCAAGGAACACATAAAACAACAGCAGTGCAAGAAGTGACAGCAATCCTGTCTGCACCCAGTGCGCGAGGAAATCATTGTGCGCACGCTCCATGATCCTGCCGGTGCTCTCCGCATAGATCATCTTTCCAACATAATCATTTTGCGGAAACACTTCTGCAAAGGTGTCCGGACCGCTCCCTTTTAAGATATAATGTTTTAACATTGGGAGTATCCTTGACCAGATGTAAAGGCGGCCGCTTCCTAAATATTCCAGTCCGTGGAAATTAGCATGCGGTATTTCCACCATCTCATCCGCTTTTCCCCATTCTGTCTCATAATAATATCCCGCAGCAAGTTTTGAAAATTCCAGTGTATAATCATCCAGCCAAAATATTAATTCTTCTTTTGCATCCATCTGTATTGCATTTGCTATCCTCCCCCCAATGCGTTTTTGATACACTAAGGGGATTAGTTTTTCCCAGGCGGTCATCCTCCGTATTGTCATCTTCGTAGTCTACATCAGAAAATGCCACCAATTCCTCGTTTTCGTCCTCGTCGTCTGTATTATCAGAAGCAACAGAAGCGATTTCCGGGTATTCGATTTCATCGTCCTGCACACCAAACAGAACCACATGAGCGTTGACTCCGTCCCAGATAACCTTACGCACGATGGTGCGGAGGGCTGCTCGTTTCTGCTCTATGGTCATTTCATCAATGCCATCCTTAAAGACAGTCAGCAGCTGACGCATCAAGTCAAACTCAATATCGCTGAGAGCATGCTGTGTGGTCAGACCCTCCAGTTCCTGAATACGTTTTTCAAGGGACTGGTATTCCTCGTTCAACTGCTCAATTCGTTTGGTTACATGCGCCTTGGCAGGGCTGTCGCCCATATCTACAAGGGCGTCTACCAGAGAATTGATTTTCTTCTCGGTTTCTGCCTTTTCCTTTCTCATTTCATCAAGTCGCTGCTCATAGTCCATGCGATTGCCGGTATAGAATCTACGGCTCTGTTCCAACTGTGCAATGAAAGTATCCTTATCCTCCGCAAGCATTTTAATCTGCTCGACCACAGCCATATCCAATGTATTGCCATTGGCATTCTTGCTGTTGCATACAGACCTCTGACTGCGTTCCTTCATTTTGCATACATAGGTATAAATTACTTTTCCATCCGCAGTTTTGCGCTTGCTCATTTTCGGATACATACGCTCACCGCAGCTACAGAATAGCAAGCCAGTCAGAAGCGCTTCATTACTGCGTGGCTTTCTAAAGGATTTGGATTTATTGCATTCCAAAGATTCTTGAATCTGTACCCACACTTTACCCGGAATCAGCCGCGGATGCTTGCCAACAGATACAATCCATTCACTTGCAGGAAGGTACTTTGTTGCTCTGCCTTTTTCCTGATCGGTACGGTTGTACGCCATAATACCATGCTTGTTGTCAAAGGCATCTTTGCCTGAAAACAAGTCTGTATCATGCTGAGTAAAGAATTGATACGCATCTTCATCTGCAATCATATAAACCGGATTCTGTAAAATCGCTTTGATGGAAAAACGGGTAAAATAATTATTATTCTTCGTTTTGATACCCTGTTTAATCAAAGCCGCTTCGGTTAATGTCAGAGAATCTGTTTCTATATATAAGTCATAAATCATTCTGACAATATCAGCTTCTTCCGGAATCAATTTCAGCTTGCAGGCTTTCTTTGATTTTCCATCAATCGTAACACTCTTGACTGCTTCGGAAGCATAGCCGGTAGGTGTTGTACCACCAAGCCAACGACCTGTCTTTGCCAGTTCGTGCATATTATCACGGATACGCTCTGCAATGGTTTCACGCTCCAACTGTGAGAAAACAGATGCAATATACATCATGGCTCGTCCCATAGGAGTGCTTGTATCGAACTGCTCTTTAATAGAAACAAAAGAAATATCCAGACGAGCCAGTTCTTCAATCAGACTTGCAAAGTCGCTGATATTACGGCTGATACGGTCAAGACGATAAACAATGATAGCCTTAAACTTTCGTTTCTTGGCAGCATCCATCATTTTTTTGAAGTCCGGGCGATTCAGATTACCCCCGGAAAAGCCCTCATCTTCAAACACGGCCACTTTATCTACAGCTGCATCGCCAAAACCACCAGTAGTTTACTGCTTTCTTGCCTTTCATGGCTTCGATCTCTTCTGTACTC
>OGZV01001839.1_pt1 | contig 18234 bp, 22 predicted proteins | sample 1576861 | NCBI WGS metagenome assembly OGZV01 (sample SAMEA3541501, study PRJEB24748) | human gut metagenome | biome: human gut; feature: human-associated habitat; material: faeces | place: China | collected 2012
CGTGTTACATGATTAATAAATGTTATCTTCCTAGTTGAAATTATGGATAAATTATAATAGGTTTTATTTATCGAAAAATTATTATTAGAATTTTATCAAAAAAGTGACAAATAATCATTAAATAAAGTTGACATAATTTATATTATTTAGTATAATATAAGTATAGTAATGAATGAGAAAATTGGAGGATTTAACAATGAAGAAAAAAGATTTAATAAATAAGGTAAATGAATTAATGAAAATTGTATTTTCTGATGAAAATAAAAGCAAACAATTTTGTGAATTATGCAGAGATTTAAAGATAAACACAACTTATAATGACAGAGTGTTAATAAGAGTCAAAGCAAATAGCACAATTAAAGATATAGAAAATTTAATAGATGTAATAAGTGTGGTTATTTAATCACACTTTATAGAAAGGAGATTTAAACATGACAAATAAAGAAAAGGAAGTTTTAGATTTAGTTAATGAAAGGGTAGTTTTTATGCTAAATAATAACGTTGATAGAAGTTATATAGCTAAATGTATAGACTGTTTTATAGCAGAGTTACCGAACGACTACTCAAAGGAAGTATTATCAATCCTATACAGAATACAAGACAATTTATTACTTCATTTAGGTGATTACAAATAAGGAGGTAATAAAAAATGGAACAATTAACACAAATAATACTAATAAGTATTGGACTATATTCAATAGTCCAATATCTATTAAATAAAATACCAAAATTATAGGGGGAATAAATATGAGGTTATCAGAAATAGAATCAAGATTAGATTTCATATATTCAATGATTCAAATTACAACATCACTTCAAATAAAAAGTCAATGTGATTACTGGACAAGCGAATATAACGAATTATATTCTAAATACGAAGCTGAATTATTAAAAGGTATAAAGGAGAAAAATAAAAATGGTATCAATAAAAATGAAAACCCAAATACAATGGATTGGATATAATCTTTATTGTTATAACAGAGGTTTAGCACATGGAAACTATAAAAACTTTAAAAAGTTTATAGAAGAAAATTACAAATAATCATTCTAGGGGGAACGGGAATGGCAAGAACTCTAAAACAAGAAAGAGCAAGTTTTGAAAGAATAAACTTTGAAACTAAAACGACAAAACAAGCAAGTAAAATAATAACAGAAAGATATTTAGCGTTAGGACGTAAATTACCTAAAAAACTAGAAAATGGAAATGCAACTAAAAAAGATATTGCAAGATACCAACAAACAATAAGAAATGTTTACGACAGAAAAATAATAAATAATGAAATGAAAGGTTCAAATAAAATTTCTAAATTATATGAATCACTTTCTAAAATTCAAGAACAAAGAAAAAATGCAGTAACAGGAATGTTGGAAGGATATGATAAATCATTTATCAAAGGTTTCTTACATGGCAAAAAAGCTGTACTTGGGAAAAATATTTCTTATGAAATAGCAAGTACAAAATTACCGTCATTATTAGAAGTTCATAAATTGGCTGAAATGAATGGCGTTAAACCTGAAAAGTGGTTAAAAAATGAGATTCAAGCGTTACAAAAAGATTTAAAGAATTTAAAGTCAGCAAACGACAACTCAAAAAATTCGGAGTATATAATGAAAGAAATAAAAAATTTAATTGAAATTGAAGGACTTAATTTTACTAAAGAAAATGAAAGAACACTAAAAACTAAATTATCAACATTAGACTTTTTAGGAGTACAAAAATTATTTAATATCATATCAGTTAAAATGGATAACGCATTTTATCTTATATATAAATCAGCATTAAAGTCGTTTAATAATAGAGAATTAACCGAATCAGTAATGAGCGACATAACCAAATCTAATAAAAACAACTTAATAAATCATGTTAGACTTATAGAATAAAAGAAGGGAATTAAAATTTATGGAAAACAGTATCGAATATTTAAACAATTTTTCATTAGATAAAATTATATATGACGAAACACTTATAAAATGTAATAATGTTTCTAAATCACACATCAAAGATACTGTAATATGTGCATTAGATACTGAAAATACAAACTATAAAAACGAGCGTTGTATAACATATGCTACTCAATTAATGGAATTCGGAAAGAAAACTGCATATGATAGTAAATTAAAACTTACTAAACCGTCAGATAGAAAAATGAATATATTCACCCACCCAAAACTATTTTGGGAATATATAGTAAATTCTGATAATCAACGTTACGAAATGTATGTTTTCAATGCTGAATATGATGTTAATAATTTACTAAACTTTGCAATTAAAGAATATAACTTAAAAGAATATATTCCAAACATTACAGAAATAGAAGAATATGAAGGGTTATATAAACAAGAAAATATAAAACTAAATACTTCTGATACATTCGTTTATTCTAAAATTTCAAGAAACGGAAAGATATATAAATTAGATGTTCAATTCGGTCAAGTTAAAAGCGGTAAAAACATTGGTATTAAAAGAGTGACAATTTTGGATATGAGTAAGAAATTACCTGGTAATTTAAAAGGTAATGTTGAAGGCTTTACATCTCTAAAAATGAATAAAAATGATTTAGATTATTCTATATTTAGAGATTATGGACATAGAAATTATTCAGAAAATGAATTATTATATATGTGGAATGATGTCTACTGTTTATGTGATTTAATTATAGAGTATGTGTTTAGTGGGAAATACACTCATACTGAAAAATTAACAACTTCATCAATGGCTTTGGCATGTTATAAAGATAAATTACTAGAGGATATAATTATATCATTAGACAATAAAAACCATACACTCCATAAACTTGCTAAAAAGTATTATGATTTTTGTAAAAAATCTAAAATAGAATATATGCTTCATAATAGCGAACAAGGTAAATATAAAAAACTATTTGAGAAATATAATTTATTATTAATGCAACTTGGAGAAAAAGAAGGAACAAAACAATTTATATTAGATAATTACTTTACTCCTAAAGAAGTGTTTTCTAATATATTTCCATCACTAAATTATGACGAATTTGAATATGCAATATCCTCATATTGTGGGGGAATTACTAGATTCCATCATAAAAAAGATGTTGGAAATTGGATAAACGAGAAAGGAATGGGAATAGATATTAATTCAAGTTTCCCATACTCATATACGACATTTAAACTACCATATGGAGTGCCAGTTTTTAAAAACTGTAAAGGTGTTTTTAAACTAAAAGAAGGTAAATTATACATCATCAGATTTCAAGTTAATTCATTCAAAATAAAAGCAAATAAAGAACCGAATATAGCAAAAAATATGCTAAACATTCCAAACATATCATTAAAAAATTGTGATACATGGATAAAGGAATATAATAGCAAATGTATCATAACATGTACATCAGTAGACTATATTTATTTCATGGAAAATTACAGTTTCGATAATTTAAAAGTTTTAGATTATCAAGAATATAACTGTACTAATGGATTATTCACTAATTTTACTAAAACATTTTATGGAATAAAACAAACTTCTACAGATACTGCATTAGTAAAGTGGGCAAAACTTATTTTAAATGGAGTATATGGAAAATTCGGTCAAAATAAAACTGCTGAATTAAGACATGACGAATATAATGCAGATTCAAACTCCATTGAGGACGTCATTGACAAACAAGACGGTTCAAATATTGAACTATTATCAGAAGGGGTTTACCTCCCTATAGCTTCATTTGTTACAAGCTATTCAAGAGTTCATTTATTAACCGTTCTTAACATAATAAATGATACGAAAAATATTGATTGGAGATATTGCGATACAGATTCGGCATATGTTACAGGTGATGTTGATGTTTTAAAATCTGCTTTAATTGATTATATAGACATTGATTATACAGGAAATTTGGGGCTTTGGAAAATAGAAAAATATTTCGATAGAATGTTAATAATAGGAATAAAGAAATATATTTATTTTGGCGGAAAATATGAAAACAAAGATTATTCATATCATGTGACTTTATCGGGAATAAATTCTAAATATTTTAGGTTCATAGAAAATTACTGTAACATAAATGATGAATGTATTGGTGAAATTTCTTCACAGGATAGATTATTTATAAACTTAGTAAATGATGGATTAGAAAAATGCTACGTAAGTAATGACCAAAATAACCCATTCATATATAAAGACAAAGATTGCTTGCAAATGGTAAAAGGAGCATATAGGAGTATAAGAAAAAAGACAGTTATTGATGGGCAAATATTATTTAACACTATATATTGTATAAAAGGAGAGATTTAAATGTCAATAAATGAAATATATAATAATAAAGATTTTTTAAATAATCTATTAAAGGAGTGTAAAAAATCTTACTATAATAATGTTAATTGGTTAGTTAGAACTAATTACGAATTTGATGATTTTGTTAATGAAGTTAACATATATATTATTAAGTATTGGAATGTTAGAGATAAAGATTATAGTATTGAGTATTGGTTACATCTGATAGTAGATAGTACAATGAAAGATTTATATAAAGGATTAAAAACATATAAACGAGGTGAACTTAATGACGGTTCAATTTATAGAATTGATTCAGCTATAAATGAAAATTCTGAGAATAAAAATATCAGTTTAGAAATAATAGCAAAAAGTAGTTTTGATATACACAAATATATACAATATGTATGTAGTATGATTCCCAATATGATTGATAAACAAATATGCGAATTATATCTACTTGGATATACTACTATAAAAATAAGTGAAATTGTTGGTTTAAGTGCAAGACAAGTAAGATATAAAATTAATAATAAATACACTAAATTATTTCAAAATGCATATTTTGAATATAAAGCAAATGTAATATAAAAGGAGTGAATATCAATGAAAACAAAATGTAATAATAAATTATGTGGAATGTATAACACGTTAGAGCCTAATAATTGTTACTATTATGTCAACATAGAATGTTGTAATTTTAAACCATCACCAACAAACGCACTTAAATTTTTAAAAGACCATTGCGCTGAACATCATAAAATATATGGTGATTGTAGGAATTGTGAAATACATGAACATTGTGAAATTTTAGAATGTTATGTATTTTCAGATTTAGAGTTTAAAGAATAACATTCACAATTACTAATTTAATTCATACTATAAAATAGAACTTTGAAATTATTATGAAGTAACGGAGGTTTAGAATGAATAACATAGAAATATATAATTATCAGAGAAGTTACAGTTTATTCAACTTAAATCTAGATAATAAAAAAATAGAGCTAGAATGTAGAAATGATTTGGTAATAATAGGCACAAGAAATACAAGTAAACTTAAAATTCCGATGACCAATTATATTGATGAATAGCAGTTTATGGTTCGCAATTCAAAAATATTGTAAATAAAAAATGTTTCACGTGAAACACTAAAATGTTTCACGTGAAACATTATCTTACACCTAACTTTTTAAATATATCATACATTTTATGTTTCGCATTTTGATTTTCAAATCTTATTCGCCCAACTTGGAACTGCTTTATCACATCATCTAAACAAGCAAATTTTAATTGTTTGGCAGTCAAAATTGCATTTTCGTTATGATCTAAACTTTCCAAAGAAAATGTTTCAGTTCCATCTACTTTTTTATTATTACAATAATAAACCATATCACGTCTACAATACCATACTTGTATATACTCATTTTTATATAGAATATTAAAAATTGGAGTACAGTATTTAAGGGGAATTCTTTCAATAAATGTGTTGCTATCTCTTAATGATTTATTTTCGATTGCATAATCTCCATATTTCGTACCTTCTACTAACTTTCCGAATTTAGTTTCTTTCATTTCCTGCATAAACACATCATCTGTGCTTTTTTCAACAACAATTATTCCATCTTTAAAGGTGCTGAATCTCTCTCCTTCCTTTAACTTAATATTAAAATAGGTAAAATAAGGGTTAACCTCACTAATATTATTAGCTAACATATAAACTCTGCCATTATTTCTCTTACGGAAAATTGTTGAAATTAATTCTAACCAAATATCCACTTCATTATCCAAATATCTTATATGACCTTTATCCACAATAAACTCATCAAAAATTACAGTACACACCTTTGGATATGGTACAGATTTTTCAATCAAACTTGTACTTAAAGGAATAGCATAACCACATACAACTCCATCAATATAAAAAGTATTTCCATTTACCTTAAATTCATGGTTTGGGAACGCTCCTTTTATGTCATCAAAAAACATATAATTCTTTTTTAACTCTGTTTTATATCTCCTAATATAAACGAACTGCTCTCCATACTTTAAAAATCTTTTTATTGCCCTTTCCTTCGCTCCATAACTTTTCCCAAATCCTCTATTGGTTAGAATAAAATGTATAAAAGCATTAAAACTATTAATTCTATTAAAACTATAATAAGCCATTTTATCTCCCTTCTATTAAATTTTAAATTTTAAGTTTAGATTAAACGCATAAATATGCGATAATATCTAAACTTAAAATTTGTTTTCTATTAGAATCTATTTACAATATCTCCTATTTTCCATAAATCCATGTAATAAGTAATGATGAATACCACTTGTAAATGCTCCATCGTTTACTGCATTTAGAACGTCCGGATTTAACATTAAATAATCATTTTCGTTATACTCTCTTGGTACTGGGGGTAAACTTTTTCTTCCTTCATGTTTACCACATCTAATATAATGGTCATGTCCACTTTCAAAACCTCCATGATTTACTGAGTCATAAACGTCCGGATTTGCCCATAGATACCATTTTTCATTAAATAATTCAGAAGCACATACATTGAAAGATTCTGATTTTTTTGAGTTATATTGTACTCCGAAATAATTTAAAATTCCCTTAGCATATGCAACTCCAAAATTCTTTTGCTTATCTATAGTATCAATTATAAATCTATCGTTACTATCCAAAAATGCTCCTTCGACTAATATTGTCAATGGAGTTGTTTTTCTAATTACTGCTAATTTATCTCCATTTTTTATTCCTCTTGAATTTTGTCCAATTGCAATAACTTCTTTTTCTATACATTGACATAGATTTTTAGCTTTGTTATTTCTTGAAAAACAAAACGCTTCGAATCCGTCACCACCACCGGCGTTATTGTGGATATTAACTGTCACATCTGCATTAACATTATTGATTATATTTACCTCAGCATTAACATCACTATTTAAAGTATCATATTTAACAATAAATCCATGTTCTTGTAATACTCTTCCACATTCTTTCCCTTGTATAATATTAATATCTCTCTCACATAATCCGTTTGCAACTGCCCCTACATCATTTCCACCATGCCCAAAAATAATTAGAACTGTTATGAGCTTATTCATTTTTATTTACCTCCTAATGATTCTTTAATTTCTTTTAATGTTGGAATAATTTCCGTATTTTGTTGTACTATAATTTTTTGATACTCATCTTCCCTTTTCGCACCTTCACGAATCTGTTCAATATATCTTTTTTCTCTTTCGTCATTTTTCTTATTTCCATCTAATTGGAAATAGATGAACATAGCACACCATATTCCTTGCGATAAAATTAAGTCGATTATGTTTGAAATTTCCATTCCCATTCCCCCTATATTTAATTAATATTATTTGCTACTGTGCAATTATCACTAGCTTTATTTTCAACTGCTGAAATATTATTACAAACTAGAATTTTTTCAACTGTTCCACTTACTTCAATTCCTCCTAGATTCGCAACTGAATTATTTGCAACTATAACTCTTTTTGATGGAACACCCCCACCGTTGACCATTATAGCCTTTCTATATTCTGTCGATTCCATTCCAACATCTCTAAAATTATTGCCCTTGATAATACCACTAAAACCGCCCCAATGATAAATACCATGTTTATAGACACGAAAAAAGTTGTTATCTGATATATTTAAATAATCTGCGACTAATCCTATCGCGTGAGATGGGACAAGAGAAACATCATTTCCGATTATACTTACATCAATAAATGTGTAATTTTCCGGTTTACCATTAGCGTTTAAAGATACAAATCTTTCGTCCCCTAAACCGTCAGTTGATGATATAAAAAATCCTTGATATCTGTTATCTCTAATCACTAAATGTTCACAATTATTATTTACTGAGAAGGAGTCGATAAATCCATGACAATTGTATGCCTTGTTTTGTTCAATTAATAAATTATCGAAATCAGATAATGTAATGCAAGTTCCAACACCGTCAAAAAAGTTATTTCTTATTACAATATCTTTTTGAACTACTCCCGTTTTAAATGAATGGTTTCCAATTGCTGATTTTCCAATATTTTCGAAAGTATTATTTTCGATTAGAATATTTCGGCAAGCGGTTGAATCATAACCCCCAAACCACGGAAACTGTGATTCAGAAATCATTGCATCTAATTGTATTACTTCTGTTGCATTACTTCCCGTATTTCCATAATTCTCAAAATGACATTCTCTAATGATTCCGTTTTTAGTTGCGTTTAATTCTATCATATGCCACATATGAAGATTTACGAAAGTACATTTTTCTATTAAAACATTTTGAGCATGAGCAAATGCCACCATTGACAAGCCATCTGCTTTATTTAACCCATCAAAAATTATGTTTTCAATGATAATATTTTTTGTTCCGTTATATCTTAAAGGTGTTCCATCGACTTTATTTGATAAATAACAATTTAAGCCGTTTGCATTAATTGTAACTTTTCCTAATCCTACAATTTTTGTATTATCCGGAATATATAAAATTTCGTCTAATGTATATGTTCCGTTTACTAAATAAATAATCGTTGGTTTATTTCCCGTTTTTTGTAATGCTAATTTAAATTCGTTTACGTTTGTACAAATTATAAAATTTCTAAAAACATTTAACTGTAGATTTACATCATTTTTAAAATTATCAATTTTTAAATTTGTAGAAGTTTCGAAATCTGTCATGGATTGATTCATATTATCAACTGCATTGTTAACAAATGAAGTATTTTCTTCCAGTTGTGTGTCAACTGCTATTTTCATATCCTCAACCTTTTTTGATAATGTGTTATCAAGTCTTGTAATTTGTTCGGTTAAAGTTTTTGATAATTCAGAAATTGTTGTGTTTGTAGTTTGTAGTAAATCGTTCACTTTCTCGGTTAATTCAGTTGATAATCTGTTAAATTTATCAATGTTAATTAAATTTTCAAGAGTTCCGTCTTCTAACCATAAATTTAATATTTCAGAAGTTTCCGATTGTAATCCTTCCGTTTTTAACCATTCTAAATAATTGAATGATTCATTTGTCACGTCAATACATTCATTTATTTTAGAAAAAAATGAACATAGTAGTTGATTAATTGTGTAATCCTCCATTTGATACACGTTTCTAAAAAAACAAGATTGTTCAAGTTTATTAATCATGTAATTTCCTCCTTTTAAATTATTGAGGGGTTGTACCCCTCGTTTACTTATTCGATTATTTTTTAAAAAATTACAAAGTTATGATACGAACAATATAAGTCAATTGTGAATTAAGATATTGTATTTCCAACTCCATCAACCCAATTTGTACCATTCCACCATATTGCCTTATTTAAAGTTTCATCAAATATCATAGCTTTTTTTGTTAATGATGTATATTCCGGTCTATGATAACCAATATTAAATACACTAGCATATTCATTATTATTTCTATTTACATACTTAGGTATTGCTATAGAACTTACAGCAGATGAAATATCAACATTGTAAATAAATCTATTACCTTCAAATTTTGACAATTCACTTATACCATTCATATTAAAAGAGTTTCCAATTGTGTTAGTTTCTTTTATAAAATACATATTTACAAAATCATTATTAATAACGTCTGTTACACCATTAAAGAAGTTTTGATTCATGTTTTTTACTTCTTTATTTACATAGTCGACATTAGACAAATCTGAAATTATGGTATTATTTCTAAATATGTTTCTTCTACTTTTACCGTTATCATAGGCATTATTAGCATCAGTTATAGAAATTTTGGTATAGTTTGTAACATAAAAAGTATTGTTTTCTACTAATGCACCCCCACCTTGCATTTCAAAAAATGGGGTATCATAAAATACATTGTTTCTAATAGTGTTATTAACAGTAAGAAATTCAGTATCTTTAGAACAATATATTCCATTATTTATAAAAGTATTACCTTCTACTAAAGTGTTGTAAGTTCCCCAATGTAACCCTAGTCCTTGACCTATATTATTTTTAAATATACAATCTCTAATGCTCCAATTCTTTTGTCCTCTGTCTTGGTAATTAGTATAACCTTGTTCTAGATCTATACCGAACATTGGGGAAGTACCATAATCTTTTCCTGTATCTGAAAACTCGCAACCATATAATGTACCATAATGAGCATTTACTCCACTGATTCCTTGTCTATAAGCATTTTTGGATTTACAATTGGTCATAATTATATTATTACAATAAGTGTCTGGTGTCCCTCCTGAACCTCTAAAGGTGAACCCGTCCATAACAGAGTTCAATGCAACAACATTAAATAAATTTATATTATCGCAATTACTAAAATCAAAAGCATTTTGTAAATTATATCCAGAGTTATCCCCTCCCCAAGGTTGCCTACTATTTTTATTACCATCGTATGTTATTCCTTCAATATATAAGTTATCACAATCACTAAATGAGAAACCTCTATTATTTGCAATACAAGAGTTGTTAGGGTGAGCCTTTATTGTTGCTCCATATCCTATTATTTTAAAATTTGATTTATTTGTTAAATCAAAATAGATTGGTTTACCTATATTTATATCACCTCCATAGTTTCCGTTGCTATCAGAGTAATGAGGATTAGTTCCATCACCTTGAATATATATTCCTTCTGGAAATTTTAATATAAAGTTAGAATTGGGTAAATCAGCAATGCATCTCCTTATCGAATCACTATCATCTGTTTTGCCGTCACCTTTAGCACCATAATCCTTGACATTATATTCTGTCGCAATATGTTCCAATTGCGTACTAATTGTTTTTATATTTTCGTTAATTTTCTTTTCAAATGCTTGACCATTTTCTAAACTGTAAACATTTGATTTTAAATCATTTAGTAATTTATTTACATTTGATATTTTATTATCTAAAGTTATTGATACATTTTCATCTAAAATTATTTTCTTTATTTTTTCATAGTCTGAAAGAATTTTTTTATTTATTGAATTATTTAAATTTTTTGCTTTTGTAATTTCAGAATTTAATTTTTTTATAGATTCCTTAATATTTTTTATTCCTTGAAAATCTATGGAATTTTGACATTGTAATTCCTCTACCCATTGAATTACTTGTTCGAACGTTATTTCATCTTTCATTTTTGCAACTCCTTTTAATATATTTGCATAAATAATTCTTCTAATTCCTCAAAAATTAACAAGTCAATATTTATTAATACATCACGCCATTTTTGTAATAATTCTGCCGAACTTGTAATACCAATATTACCTTGTGAAACCATTTCGGTTTTTTCAGTACTTTTTGAATTACTTTCATTTCTTGAATTTGATTCATCTAAACTATTAGTAGAATTATTATTTTTTGATTTATCTGCACTTGACATAAAATTTTCTATGTTATCAATCCTTCCCTGTGGAGTATCACTTTGAAAATTTTCTGTCGTAGAGTTCCCGTTTATACTTGAATTATTGTTTGTATTTGAAACATTTGTTCCAGTTCCTTCAATCTCACGAATGAATGATTCTTTTAAATCTTTATTTAACATAAAATCAACATTTTTTGTTCTTACTTCTGTTAAATATAATTGTCGGTAGTATGGATAAATATCATTTAATTTTGATTTTAATCTTTGTTTGAATTTTCCTATTGTTTCAAATCCAATCTCATTAAACATAAAATGTTGAAAAAACTTTTCTTGAAAATATATTTTTAATTCATTATCATATAAATTGTATTCGAAATCAAATAAATTATATGTTTTATCATCATATATATGACGTAATTCAAGTGTATATTTACTCATCTTCTTCACCTTCTTTTTTCTCTAATGTTTCACGTGAAACATTAACATCATTTTTCTTTATAACTTTAAATTCTTTTCCAAACTTTGCTTTTATTTCTTTAATACCCTCAAGTCTACAATCAAACATTATGTCGACATTTCTGTCAATAAAATCATTATTAGAATTTATTTCATCTGTTAACAATCTTTCCTTTTTTTCGAAAGTGTTATTAATTCCGAAAGTTGTTAAAACTTCACGTTCAAGTTCATATTTATATTGATTTAATTTATCCACAACATATGGAGTATTTAATGCTAACACATTTAGGCTTTCTAAACCTAAATTTTTATTTGCAAAAATAACCGGAGTTCCATCTTCCTTTTGTTTGAAAGCTTGTTCTAATGAAAATCGATTATTTGGGTTAGATTCAATAAAATATGGAAATCGTTGTTGCTTGATATTTAAATCAATTGACATTTCAACTTCTTTCATTTTTCTAGCATAATCGATTACCTCATATTCGGTGGGAATTGCTAAGTCATTATTTCTAATTAAAACTCCCTCGGAAACTAATTTAGTAATTCCTCCATTATGTTTATGAACAAATATTTGAGTTGGCTCCCCATGACTATTAAAGTTTCCGCTTGGAGTTGCCCCATAACAAACTAATCCTATATCTTTATCATGATAAATAAAAGCCATACCATATTCAAAAAGAGCTTTTTCTATATGTCTACTTTTTATAGAATTTGGAAGTCCTTCCCACTTAAACATATTTAACGCAAGTAAACTAAATTTATTGTACCATTTTATATAAGGTCGATATCCATTATAAATTTTCTGTTTTCCCATTTTAAACCTCCTCATTATTTACTAAATAATTTCCAATTGTTGCGCCATTATCAACGTGCCAAAACGTCAGTCCGGAATTAAAAATATTTTTAATTTCTTCTAAATCTTTGTATGGAACTCTAGCGCTACCAATATTGCAAGTTATAGTTTTTATATAATTAAAATATTTTCTAGTCTTAAAATTTATATGAGTATTTTTAGAAATATTATATCCGTATCTATTAAAATATTCTTGCAATCTTTGTTTGTAAACGAATTGTGGTTCATATTCAATAACATCTATTTTTTGATAAGAATTTACTAAATTAAATATTGAATCATTTCCGCAAGTTTTTAAACTTCTTGGAGTTGATAACATATCACTTACTTTTGCATTATACATTGAATTAATTTGTTGTTCTTTCATTTGTGAAGTTTCGTTCATTTGTGAGATACTTAATTCATGTTGTTTATTTGCAAAAATGCCATTTGCTACATTAGAAGCTAAACCCCCAAAATTTAACGATAATAAATTTCCTATTCCCCCCATAACATTGTTAGTCATTTGTTGTTGATAATTTAACAATGCAGTATTTTGTCCCTGTCTTAATGTTGTGTCATTTTCAATCAATGAATTAATTACATTTTGGTTAAAACTTGCAGAACTCGTTGCAAGAAATTGAGCGTATGCAGAACTTGCAACCGGAAGCATCAAACTAGAGTTATTTACATTCCCCTCCAAATTTCCGTCACCGTCCTTTTTATAGTTTTCAACAAATATGTTATATTTAGATTCTTGTGAGCATGGAGCGGTTTTCACTTTTACCCTTAATTTGTTATCACTACCGTAAACTAACTCCGGTTTTATTAGTAATGGAGGATTATAATAATCTGTCACTAAAAAATATCTAAATGGATAACAACTCATTTTTGGTTCATAATATTCACCTTTATCTGATTTATTTGGAAATAGTTGAATTTCACCCAATGTTTTAACAATTTTAGGATTCGACATTATTCTATAACATTTAGGTATTCCACCGGAAGGGGTTCCAAATCTATCTACATCAAAATTTGCTAAATTTAATGATAAGTCTGTTTCATTTATAAATGGATTATATGATATTGATTCTATACTTGGAGCGTAACCCAAATAATTAGCTTCATTTATTTTATTTTTATCTACAAAATAATAATATAAACCTATTGCAATATTACCTATATTTGTACTATCTCTTTCGTTACCGCTTGTTATTGCCATTTTATATTAACCTCCTCACTATCATTTCACTTGTAAATTCGAATTTTCTTTCCCTAATATTTAATCCAGTTCTAGGAGCTTCGACACACATATGATTACCGTCAACAATACCGCTATACATATAAACATGTTCGGGAGTTCCGGGAGATGAAAAATTGCTAAAGATTAAATCTCCTAATTGTGCTTCTGATTGACTAACTTCTTTACCTTCTTTTATTTGTGTGTATGTCGTTCTAGTAATTTTCAATCCGTTATCATTGAACGCCCATTGCATTAATCCGGAGCAATCTGTTCCGTTGTCATTTCCGATTGGCGGATAATTTCCTCCCCATACGTAAGGTTTTCCGATTAGTTTTCTTGCAGAATTTACAAGTTTAACTCCTATTTCATTTTCCGTTTCTTTAAATATATCCGGAATGAATCCGTCACCTTCGACATACCCCTCATAATTCCCGGAAGAATTAATTTTTAAAATTTGTTTCATTTCGAACTCATTATTTTGATATATTTTTGCTTCTGCTTTACGTCTGTTTTTTAATCCTTGTAAAGTATTCCCTGCATTGTCTTTAATGTACCATGTTAACCAATCATTATAAATTGAATCATCATATGGATTAAGTTTAAATTTAGTGTACATTGGTGATTTTGTAACTGCTCCAAGTCCACCGTTATAACATAATGAAACAAACGCGTCAAAATGTTGTTGCTTTATTTTTGTAAAGTCGACTTCATCTTTTTTCATTTGATTATATACAGAATAAGCATAATTATTAATTATAATATCTGCTAATACTTCACTTGCCTTTTGTTCCGAAACCGGCGGTGGCAACATTGAATTATATTTGTCTTGTTCCGCTCCGGTAACTCCGTATCCATAAGTAAGAACTCCTCCGGAATCACGATATGGATATTCTCCAAACGCTTCATAACCTTTTAAAAATCTAAAAAGTTTAGCACTTGGAATTCCTTCATTAAAGTTGCTTCCATTACTACCCCCGGAAGTTGAACCTCCATTTTTTGCAGATAATTTTTCACTTGACGCAACTATATACCCACCGCTAGAATTATAATCATATATTGTAGTTCTATTAACTTCTATATATTCTCCAATTTCTAAATTTTCCGGAATTACCAAATCATTCTTTAAAATGTTTCCGTTTGAATCATAACGTTTAGTGTGCATACGCTCAATATTGCTTTGGAATTCGCCCCATCTAATATCGAATAAATAAGTTTGTATTACATCTAATTTTAGTATTAGTTTTGTTGCATTTTCACTTACATATATTTTGTCATATATAAAATAGAAATAAACTTTTCCATCTTCTGAATTTTTAGTAAGAACGTAATTAAGAAATTTTAGTTTATCAATGTGTCTTGGAACTGTAATAGAATTATCTTTTCTATGAAATTGCGTTTCATCTATTTTTATTACATGTCTTTTCATAAACCAATTTATTTGTGATTCTAAAGAATTAAAATCTACCGTATGGTTATGATTTATATCTAGTTCATAACAGTTACATAAATAATATGTCCCTCTCATTTTATCACCTCATTTATTAAAATAATAGGAGCAATAAATGCTCCTATTTAATTATGCCTTTTTAATTTTAACCGCATTTACGAAACCACACGCTGAAACACTTCCATGTCTATGGAAAAAGATATTCGTTGCTAATTGGTCGGGATTCCTAAATGATTCAGATGTATTTAGAGATTCTCTAAATTGTACTAGGTCTTTATCGCATATAATAGCCAATGTATCATCATCTGCAATCATTGTTCCAGTATCACCAGTTTCATATTTTTCGAATCCGTCAATTAAAACCAATCTTCCTTCGATTTCAGCTTTACCGATATTGAATGAACTTGCTAATAGTTCAACGTCTACCATTGCAGATGTTTCCGGAGTAACTAAAATTACGATATCCTTTGGTTTACAATGTGTGTGAACCTCTTGTGTGTTATAGTCTTTTCTTAGGAATCCAAAGTACCCAATATAAGTTTTTAATACTTTTGTTAATTTCTTAGCTTGTTCATTTTCTGATAAATCCCCAAATCCAGTAATAACATTTTCTTTAATTTTTACAGTATTTAGTAATGATTTAATTAACAAATATTCATCATATTCCGCAGATGTTAATGCAGATGTTATAAGCTCGTCTATTAAATTTTGAAGTCCGTTAGGATTTAAAAATGCAGTTCTTAATTGAACATCTTTAATAGTTACCTTATATTTGTGCTCATAGTTCTTTGAATAGTATTCCAGTTTTAAGTTTGGAATCTCTGTTCCTAATAGAGAACTTGCTTCACTATCTCCAAAATTTTCATTGAATGATTTCGCCTTTATAATATCCACGAAAATAGCTTCGATAGTTTTCCCAAAAGGCATTTCACCTTTTTTGAAAAATTTGTATGGATTAGTGTATAGTTTAGACATTACTACAGTTTTAACAATTTTGTTTAATATTAAATCTGTAAATTCTTCCTTGGTTTGTTTGTATGTCATTACCGTTTCAAGAATGTTTTCCATATTTGTTTTTGTTGCTACTGGTATTCTTGTTTGAAACTCTAATGACGCCCCTGTTCTTAACGCATTAATAATTTGTACATTATCTGACATATTGAATCCTCCTATTTTATAAAATCATTTATAACATCATCTAATGAAGACTCATTTTCTGTATTATCCTCTTCATTATCATTGTTAGTATTTTTATTTGATGTTGAAACTAGCTCAAATAATTCAAAATTTTTTGCTTTTAATCGCTCAATTTCTTTTACTGAATCATCATTCTTTTTTTCAATATCTGTTAATTTTGTTTTTAATCCTTCATGAGCAGTTGATAAATCTGAATATTTCTTTTCCATTTCTAACTCATAAGCGTTTGCTTCTTCTAATGTTTTAAAAGCCATTGTTTATACCTCCTAATTATAATAATATTTTAAAGTGAGCGTATGTCTTATATAGCTTGTACTATTTCCATACGCTCAATTTAAAATGTAGATATATGACTATTTATTCCCACTATAACAACTAGCAATATTTATCCGGTAGCTCTTCACTATTGTTTCCAGATTAAATAAGAATAATTCAATATTCATTACCTACGTTTAATAATTCGATTGATAATATTAAAAGTTACAATAAAAAAGACAGTATTTTTAAATACTGTCTTATATAAAATATTATTATAATGATTCTTGTGGAGTTTCAATAACTTCTGAATCTCCGCCCATCATTATATTAATGCAAACGCCTATTCTAAATATTACTTTTTTGACTTTGCTTATTTCTTTGTCAGTTTCTATAAATTCTTGTTCAACTGATTCTAATTTCTCCATTATTGGAGTTGTGTCAATTCCGTTTTCGTCATTTAATTTGATTAACTTTTCTAATTTTAGTATTTCTTTTTTCCTGTTCTTTTTTGTAATTTTGCAAACCTCTAAATAATTTTCATATTCTTGTTGTATTGATATTAAATTTTCAATCATTACTCTTTTTCTCCTTTTCCTATTATTTTAAAAGAAAGTATATTGTATTTAAGATTATAGCATTTAGTATTTGATATTTTTATATAAAGAGGGAGTTACCCCTCTTATTATCTATATTAATATTACTTTAGTGTAATTTCTGCCGTTTTTTGATTTCTTCTTTTCAGTAGTAAATTGAATACCTTGCTCTAATACTGCGGTGATTTCTTCATCTGAATATTGGTCTAGTTGCTCACATAATTGAGTTAAAACTAATCCGCCGAAATAGAAGTTTTTATCATTTTCCTTTGTCATGAAAACAACATATTTTCCATCTTTACCCTCAATGAATCCATAGTCACATAATGTAACAACCTCGCCTGTTGTTAATTCAGCAGGTGTTCTACCTTCCATAAATGGAATACCTTCTATGTTCATTGATTCCTTTAAATTGTTAATAATTGTGTTTGCATTAATCATAATAATTTACCTCACTTTTTAATTTTATTTTGTTGTATTAACCTTACATTATATAATTAGATAAGGATATTTAAAAGTTACAAAAAACATATAAAATTTTTATATATTTTATTAATTATTTTTGTGATGTAATTCGCCTATCATTTTTATCCATAATTTCAACTAGGAAGATAACATTTATTAATCATGTAACACA
>OGZV01001848.1_pt1 | contig 18145 bp, 17 predicted proteins | sample 1576861 | NCBI WGS metagenome assembly OGZV01 (sample SAMEA3541501, study PRJEB24748) | human gut metagenome | biome: human gut; feature: human-associated habitat; material: faeces | place: China | collected 2012
TCTGAGTGAAATGATAGCGAAATTCAAAATCTCAGACATTGAAGAGTAATATAATAGAAGGTGAAATTTAATGAGGGCTTTTGATGCATATAAAATACTTGACGAGCGGGAAGCAGGAAGTCTGATAGACTTAATTGCACCTTGTATGGATGATTATCTGTATATTATAGATTTAAAGAATGATACACTGAGGATATCACAGTCAGCGGTAGATCGTTTTATGCTTCCTGATAAATTTATGAATGATGCAACAAAGCATCTTCGTACATTGGTTTATGAGAAAGACCGTAAGCTGCTCGAAAATCACAAGCGTAAAATATGTGATGGAAAAGAAAAAAGATACAACGTGCTATGTCGTTTGATTAGCGGGAAGAATTTACCGGTATGGATTAACTGTCGTGGGGAGGTAATCAATGATAATGAGGGGAAACCGCACTATATTATCGGCTGTATGAATGAGACAGGAACCAGGCAGAGGGCTGACAATATCAGTGGGCTGTTAGGTGAAAAGGAGATGGCGTCATATATCTATTCACAGCCTAAAGAGAAGCTGTCAGGTTATTTCATACAGATTGGGATTGACGATTTTGGGATGATCAATAATGTTCATGGACAGACATATGGCAACTACATACTTAAAAGAGTGGCTGAATGCATAGCAGATTGTCTCTCAGGCGGTCAGAAAATATATCATCTTGTTACAGACAAGTATATGCTTGTGGATATGTTGAGCAAATCGCAGGATGAGGTGGTGCAGTTGTTCAAAAGGATAGGTGAAAAAATTGATGAGTTTATAGTTGATGAAAACTATAAATCAATTTTTTCGGTTTCTGCTGGAGTGACAGATATATCAACACTGGCAGAGGGCGCAGTAGAGTGCAGGAAAAAGTCAGACTTTTCTTTAAAATGCGCAAAAAAAAGAGGCGGAGGAAGCCTTTATTTCTTCGAGGAAGAGGATTATAAAGCGTCATTGCGCAAAAATACCATCCTGAGTGCGCTTCGTAGCGCAACTGTAAATGATTTTGAAGGCTTTGAGGTATATTATCAGCCTATCTTAGATAGTGCTGATCGAATAATCGGTGCAGAGGCACTTTTACGGTTTTTCATGCATTCGGATGAGGGCGATGAAATGATTTCCCCGGTTGAGTTTATTCCTTTACTGGAGGAGAGCAGGCTCATCATTCCGGTTGGAGAGTTTGTATTGAACGAAGCAGCAAAAATGTGCCGTGAAATGCAGCAGTATATTGCGGATTTCAGGGTAAATATCAATGTATCATATATACAGATTATGCGTGAAAGTATGGCAAATAAAATTCTCTCTGCTATCAAGGCAAACAATCTGAGACCTGAATCAATCTGTATCGAAATGACAGAGAGTGGATTTATGGATATGACGCCATGTTTTTGCAGCTTCAGGAAAAAGCTTGATGAGAATAATATCCAGTTCATAATAGATGATTTTGGAACAGGCTATTCAAATCTTCGCTATATCAGTGAGATGAACCCGGACTATGTAAAGATAGATAAGGATTTTACGGCAATGGCGATGCGCAGTGAAAAGGACCATGAGCTGTTCAGAAAGATTATAGAGATGGTTCACAGTGTAAATATAAAAATCTGCATTGAGGGAATTGAGAAGGAAGAGTGGGCTTGCGCAATGAAAGAAATCCATGTAGATTATATGCAGGGATATCTGTATGGCAGACCATGCGAAAAAGACGCGTTTTTAAACAACTATGGGATATAAGGAATATTTTCCGGGAGTTACAGACAAAAAGAATGCCAATGAAATATTTGAAAGAATATTTAAACGAACAGAAAAGTTAAACATCAAGGCATTGGGCAACAGGAGGCAAATCACATGCAAAATTCCAAAGAAAAAACTCTTTCCCAAAGGATTGCAGAGAGAATTATCAAATACATACTGGATGAAAACCTGCAGCCGGGGGACAAGCTTCCGAACGAAACCGCAATGTGTGAACGGCTGAATGTTGGAAGAAGCTCTCTGCGTGAAGCTATGCGAGCACTCGCATCACGTAATGTAATCACCATACGCCAGGGCTCCGGTTCATATGTTTCCGCAACTCCCGGGATGATTGATGATCCCCTCGGTCTGACCTTTATTGAAGATAAACAAAAGATGATTAAAGATCTGATGGAAATCAGATTTCTAATCGAACCATCCATAGCAGCCATGGCTGCTATCCGTGCAGATGAGACAGATATAAAAAATATCCTTACTGCATGTGAAAATGCCGAAAAATTTCTTCTTGCAAATAAAAATTACACAGAAAAGGATATAGCATTTCATACTGCTATTGCCTTAAGCAGCAAAAATATAGTTGTTCCAAAGCTGGTTCCTATCATCAACAGTTCAATTCCTCTGATCAGTGAGTCTGCAAAATTCACCATGCATGATGAAGCTATCGAAACTCATCGTGAAATTGCAGATGCAATTGCTGCCCACGATGCCGTCCGTGCCCACGATGCGATGTATCTGCATCTGATCTACAACCAAAAGCATATAAAATCCATAAATTAATGACTGTCCGGTTATCACCGGTCACACTGCGATGTGACCGGCAGTCCGAATTTTATAGAAAAATATAGCGTAAACAGCATAAGTTTGGTATAATTTGGATATGAAGAATAAGCGAAGATTTGCAATGGTCTCAGTTGCAGTAATCGTAGTAGCACTGCTCCTCGAGGCGGGAATTTTGAAATATGTAAATGATGCAAATGCATATAGGCTATCAAAGGTGCTTCTGGATCGTGTTGTCACTGTGCTCGATAAAAATGACCAGAGTGAGGAGGAGCTTATAGAATCGTTAAAGGACGATTATATAGTCAGGGCAAAGGCAGTGTCATATATCGTAGATGCAAAGCCACAGGTAGAAAATAATGTGGAGGAATTGCAAAAGATAGCGAAGCTGATGTCGGTGGATGAGATACATCTGTTTGATGAAACAGGTTGTATAACCAGCGGCAGCGTGCCAAAATACTTTGGTTACAGCTTTGATTCGGGAACCCAGATTTCATATTTTAAACCAATGCTCACCGATAAGAGCCTTACGATGTGCCAGGATGTCACACCGAATACATCAGAGGGAAAGGCAATGATGTATGCCATTACCTGGAATGAGGCTGGTACAATGATGGTACAGGTGGGCTTGAAGCCGCAAAGGCTCTTAGATGAATTGAAGCAGAATGAAATATCTACAGTGGTTTCTGACATGCCTGTGTACAAGGGCATGGAAATATATGTGGCAGATGCAGACACGGGGGTGATTAAGGGAGCCACAGCTTGTGATAAAATAGGAAAAACCTTCCACGATTTAGGCATTCCAACAGATATTAAGGAAAGCGATAAGCCCACAGTAAGGCAGATTAGCGTAAATGATTCAGGCTGCAGATGTGTAATCAGGAGAGGTGACAAATATATAGTGGCTGTCACCATTGAAAGATCCTTTTATATGACGAACAGCGTAGTGGCAATGCTTGTAGTTGGCATATATCTTATACTCGCATCGTGCTGTATTATGTATATGTTTTCGAAGATTATGAAGGAAAAATATGAGAAAGAAAAGCTTTTGTATACATCAAATACCGATGAGCTTACAGGCTGCCTGAACAGACATGCCTATGAGACAGATATCAATAAGCTTACTTTGAAAAAAGAGTGGATATATATATCACTTGATTTAAACAGCTTAAAGCATGTAAACGATACATATGGACATGCTGCGGGTGATGAGATGATCTGCGCAGCCGTAGCATGCATGAAGGCAAGCTTTGGTGAGTTTGGCAGGGTGTACAGAATAGGCGGAGATGAGTTTGCTGTGATAATTACACAAAAGCCGGACGAGCTTGATGCAATGACAAAGCATTTCGACAGCAGCATGGCAAAATGGAGAGGAAAATTAGTCGATTCGATGACCATCTCATACGGCTGTGTAAGCAGTCTGGAGGAAGACTGGGAGTTTGTACACGATATTGCGAAGGAAGCAGACAGGAGAATGTATGCAAGCAAGGCACGCTATTACAGTGACAGTGGCATAGACAGGAGAATGTAAATTAAAATAAAGATTCCATCATTCCGGATATGGTATTGATGGAATCTTTCAAGTGGGAAAATAAATAATTAGTGGAACAGCTCTACAATAAATACCGCCACACAGGAAGCCACGGCCACGGTTGTAAGCCCCTTGCCCTTTAATGCAAATATCACTGCCGCGATAAGTCCTGCTGCTGCACCAACCCACCAGTTAGTAGCATAAAACACTGCCGGAATAGTCATGGCGGTTAAAACTGCATACGGAATATAGTATAGAAAAGATCGCACGAAGCTGTTGTTGATCTTTTCTTTTATTGCGATAAAAGGAATAACGCGAATCAGATATGTGGAGCCCGCGAGTATGAGTAAATATATAAAAAATACACTGTTTTTCATTATGTAAAATCTCCTTATACGCTTATTATCAAATATTTAATAAATCATTCCTTATCAGTATCATCTGCAACCGGAAACAGCAGCGAACCGATAACTGCAGCCACAATGGCTACAACAGTGATGGTGATACCGCTTGAAATCCTTGACAAAAATGGTACGTAGTAAAACATGCAGCTAAGCACGAGTGCAAGCAGCACAACAAACACGACCGCCCGCGATTTCTTCATCTCAGGAACCACGATAGCCACGAACATGCCATAAATAGCAAGACTCAGCGCACTCATAAGCCTATCCGGCAGAATGCTTCCCAGTATAGCACCTATCAGCGTACCGACAGCCCAGCCGATGTATGGAAGAGTTGAAAGTCCTGCAAAAAAGCTTCTGCTCACAGAATCCTCCTGGCTTGCCACGGCAAAAATTTCATCAGTCATCATAAAGCCGAGTATCCATCTGGAAATTCCGCTAAATCTGGAATCCGCCTTCTGTCCAACCGAAATCGACATAAAGGAATATCTTATATTAATAGTAATCTGCGAAATAAGCATCTGGAAATACTGTCCCGGATGCATCATAATTCCGATGCCTGCAAACTGTCCGGCAGATGTGACAGTGGTCATCGAAATGAGCACAGCCTGCCACCAGGATAGTCCATATGACACCGCCATAATTCCAAAAGTAAATGAAACTGACAGATATCCCAGCGCAATCGGGATTCCTGCTGTCAGTCCTCGTTTATAGTTTTCCATTCTAAATTCTCCTTAGCATAATACAACAACATGTTATTCTAGCACAAATTTCGTGAAAATGCATAACAAGTTTTTCGGCTTATTGACATCAGCCGGCTTATGGAATAATATATGTTAGTAAAATTATGCGTGGTGCAGGGGCCGGATGAGATATAAAAGCCCCGTATATCATAGAATATTTAAATAAAAAAGGAGAAAAGCAATGGCTAAGGAGAAAAAATTAGTAGAGGCCATCACTTCCATGGAGGAAGATTTCACACAATGGTATACAGACGTTGTGAAGAAAGCAGAGTTGATGGATTATTCATCTGTAAAGGGATGCATGATCTTTAAACCCAATGGTTATGCCATCTGGGAGAATATACAGAAGAATCTCGATGCAATGTTCAAAGAGACAGGTGTAGAGAATGTATACATGCCAATGTTCATTCCGGAGAGCCTGCTCCAGAAGGAAAAGGATCACGTAGAGGGTTTTGCACCGGAGGTCGCATGGGTCACACAGGGCGGACTTGAGACACTTCAGGAGAGACTTGCAGTAAGACCTACATCAGAGACACTTTTCTGCGAGCTTTTCAGCAAAACAGTACAGTCACACAGAGACCTTCCAAAGGTGTATAACCAGTGGTGCTCAGTAGTGCGCTGGGAGAAGACAACACGTCCATTCCTCCGTTCATCAGAGTTCTTATGGCAGGAGGGACATACTGTTCATGCAACAGCCGAGGAGGCAGAGGCACGTACAGTACAGATGTTAAACATCTATGCGGATTTCTGTGAGAAATATCTTGCAATCCCTATGGTAAAGGGAAGAAAGACAGACAAGGAGAAGTTCGCCGGAGCAGAGGCTACATACACAATAGAGGCTCTCATGCATGACGGAAAAGCTCTCCAGTCAGGAACCTCACACAACTTTGGTGACGGCTTCCCTAAGGCCTTCGGCATCCAGTACACAGACAAGGACAATAAATTACAGTACTGTCATGAGACATCATGGGGCGTTTCAACACGTCTTATCGGAGCTATCATCATGGTTCACGGAGATGACTCAGGACTCGTGCTTCCACCAAAGATTGCACCAACACAGGTTATGGTCATTCCAATCCAGCAGCAGAAGGACGGCGTCCTTGACAAGGCATACGACCTCAAGGACAAGCTCTCAAAGGATTTCCGCGTGAAAATTGATGCAACCGACAAGACACCTGGCTGGAAGTTCGCAGCACAGGAGGTTCAGGGAATCTCAACACGTATCGAGATTGGACCAAAGGATATTGAGAAAAACCAGTGCGTTATCGTCCGCCGAGACACAAGAGAGAAAATCGTTGTCTCACTCGATGAGGTAAATGAAAAGCTCGCAGAGGTACTTGAGACAATGCAGAATGACATGCTCGAGAAGGCAAAGGCATTCCTTGCAAGCCATATAAACGATGCACACGACTACAATGAGTTCAAGGCAATCGCAGAGACAAAGCCTGGCTTTATCCGTGCTATGTGGTGTGGAGACGAGGCCTGCGAGAACAAAATCAAAGAGGATACAACTGTTACAAGCCGTTGTATGCCATTTGGTGATCAGGAGCAGATTTCCGACGTATGCGTATGCTGTGGAAAGCCGGCGCATAAGCTCGTATACTGGGGTAAGGCATATTAAAAGGAGAACTAAACGATGCGCATAGATTTACCGCAGAATGTCAACTTCATAATAGACACGCTCTACGAGCATGGCTTTGAGGCATATGCGGTAGGTGGATGCGTGCGTGACAGTCTCCTTGGCAGGACACCGCAGGACTGGGATATCACCACATCTGCAAAGCCTGCGCAGGTCAAAGCAATATTTGACCATACGATAGACACAGGCATCCAGCATGGCACAGTCACGGTCATGCTGGAGCATGTGGGCTATGAGGTCACCACCTACAGGATAGACGGAGAGTACGAGGATGCACGCCATCCAAAGGAGGTCACCTTTACCTCCAATCTAAAGCTTGACCTTGAGAGGCGCGACTTCACAATCAATGCCATGGCGTATAATCATAGGGCAGGTCTTGTCGATGAATTTGACGGCATAGGAGATTTAAAAGCACATGTGATCAGATGTGTGGGCTGTGCACATGACAGGTTCAGTGAGGATGCACTCAGGATGTTTCGTGCGGTGCGATTTGCAGCACAGCTTGGCTTTGATATAGAGGCACAGACTAAAGCAGCCATAAAAGAGCTTGCCCCTGCCTTGTCAAAGGTCAGCGCAGAGCGAATCCAGGTGGAGCTTGTGAAGCTTCTGACATCAGACCATCCGCAGATGATGAGAGATCTGTATGAGCTTGGACTCACAGCGGTATTCATGCCGGAGTTTGATGTGATGATGCAGACACCTCAGCACAATAAGCACCATATGTACAGTGTCGGCGAGCATACACTTCATACCTTGGAGCATGTGCGAGCGGACAAAATCCTAAGGCTTACCATGCTGCTTCATGATGTGGCAAAGCCGGTGTGCATTACGACAGACGAGAAAGGCCAGAATCATTTCAAGAAGCATCCGGTTGTGGGAGCTGATATGACAAGAAAGATACTCAGGCGCCTTAAGTTTGATAACAGGACTACAGACTGTTGCTGTAAGCTGGTAAAAGAGCATGATGACCGTCCGGCCATCACGGAGCGCAATGTAAGGCGTGCCATGAGCCGCATAGGAACAGAGCTTTTTCCGCTGTTGTTTGAGGTGAAAAGAGCCGATACACTCGGACAGAGCATGTATAAGCGCGCAGAAAAGCTTGAATACATCGCAGAATATGAGCGTGTATACAAAAAAATCCTCGCAGACCACCAGTGTGTATCCAAAAAGGAAATGAAAATAAATGGCAGCGACCTGATTAAAATGGGAGTAGAGCCGGGACCGAAGCTTGGCGATATCCTGGACAGACTTTATGAGCAGGTGCTTGATGACCCATCGCTCAATGAAGCACAAAAACTTAAAGAGCTTGCGAATAAAATAATAACCTCTCTCATATGATTAAAAAGCATCTGAATAGTTATGGTGCATTAATCATATGAGGGGGGATTTTTTTGTATAATCAGCCGGAAGTGGCTTTGGAAAAATATGAGCTTACAGTAAGCAGGATAATAAAGGGCAGAGGAGCATATATATGTGACACAGGCATCGGGCAGAAGCTGCTCGTGCCGTACAGAGGGCATGAGCAAAGGGCATGCACCCTGCGGGATACGCTGGCATTTATCCAGAGAAACGGTATGGATGTGGAGCAGATATCACAGACAAAGGAGCAGTGTATCATATCGCGAGATAACTGTGAGGACGCATACATATTGAAGGATTACAGAGCAGGCAGAGAGTGCAGCACGGACAGCATAGATGATATGCGTGGCGGCAGCAGGGCATTAGCGCAGCTGCACAATATATTGGAAAAGTATCCTCTGCCTTCGGATATTGAGGTAGAAAGCCTGCATGAAAAAGCTCAGCGCAAATGTGCGCAGATAGTAAAGCTTAAAAACTACATAATGCGTCGCAGCAAGACAAATGCCTTTGAGCATCTGTTTTATGAATGCTATGAGAGATTCTTAGAGCAGGGGCAGAAATCGGCGGAAATATTGTGTGAGCTGGAAAATAGTAAAACGTCGGTTCCGATATACTGTCACGGAGCCTTCAACCAGCACAATGTCGTGTATACACAGTCCGGAAGATGGCTCCCTGTCAATTTCGAGACCATGCATCCGGGATATCCGGAAACTGATCTTGCGGAGTACATGCGCAAGATGCTTGAAAAAAATCACTGGGATACAGCGGTTGCAGATGCAATTCTTGACAGCTATTGCAGCGTAAGAAGTCTTGATGATACATCAATGAGACTGCTTCAAGCACTGCTTTTGTTTCCTGAAAAATTCTGTAAGCTCTGCAATCACTATAGCAACTCGCGCAAGTCATGGGTATGCGACCGTGATGTGGATAAGCTTGCACAGCTCATACAGCTAAGCGGGGAGCGCGAGGAGTATCTGCATGCCCTGCATGCCATAGTGTAAGCAGTAATGCATATATATAGTGAATTTAATTGAAAAGTAAATGACTATACGATATATTATTATTGTAGAAAAAAGTTTAAAGCCAGCTATTAAAGGAAATACAGATGAAGAAATTCAAAAGATTATTTTGCATGGTATGCATGCTTGTGCTGTCACTTGCAGCATGTGGAAAACAGGACACGGATGATGGTGTAAAAAAATTCTATAACAGCATGAATGATACGACGGAGGCCGTGGGAGAAAGCACGCAGTCCGGTTTGAAAGCTGCTGCGGAGGAAAACGGAAAGTCCGTTAAGAAAAGTTCAGATATTCTCATAGTATCGGACATAAACAGTGCCAACGAGACGATCAGGGTATACAATTACTCGACAGGCGTGCAGTATCAGTATTACTATGGTCTGACCACCGGCTTTTTCGACAAATATGGCAATCACATGTCAGTTTCAGACATACATCAGGGTGATGTGGTTGACATATCGGGGGCAGATTCAGACGGAAAGGCAAAGCGTATACAAAAATCCGATAAGGTGTGGACAAACGATGCAGTGACTAATTTTTCTGTGGATAAGGATAAGAGCGTGCTTGAAATCGGAAATAGCAGCTACAGGCTGGGGGAGCGTACCATGATATTTTCAGGCTCGGATGTCGTAGATACTGACAGCCTCACGGCGCAGGATAAGCTGGCTGTTGTCGGGATTGACAAGGACATAGTGTCAATTTCTGTCACGACAGGGCACGGCACACTGCAGCTTAGCAATACATCGCTGTTTGAGGGCAGCTTTTTGCAGCTCGGAGACAGGATATTTGCAGAAATCACTAAGGATATGTCGCTTGATGTGCCGGAGGGCAGCTATACGCTCGCTGTGGCCAACAACGGCTGGGGAGGCAGCACTGATATTGAGATAAAAAGAGGAGAGACTACAAAGGTAAATTTAAATGATTTAAAGGGTGAGGGCCCTAAAAAGAGCAGCATCCTTTTCGAGGTTGACGTGCAGGGAGCAAAAATATATGTCGATGGCAGTGAAATCGACTATACGAGCCCGGTTGAGATAACATACGGAAAACACACGCTTAAGGTAACAGCCGATGGCTATGACACCTGGACGAGGACGCTTTACGTGAACTCGAAGGAGGCCACCATACAGATTACGATAAATGACGATACGGGTACCAAAACTAACAGCACCGGCAGTTCACAAGCCACCGCACAGACACCTTCCGAGACAGCCTCAGAGAGGGCTGATGAGAAGGACAATCAAAGTACATCTAAAAGAACCACCGGCAGTTCGCAGAGCACAAATTCATCACAGAAGACAGACAATAAATCCTCTGACAGTTCCAAAAATAGTCTGACAAATAAGGACATATCTGATTATCTTTCAACATTAACCTCTTTATTAAGTTCAAAGTAAGGTTTTAAGAATGGTAAAAGTACATAAAAGCCTAGGAAATAGCGCATTTTCCTTGACAAACCCCATAAAAACAAGTATATATATTCTTGTAGGTAATTTGGGAATACAGCTCGAATTATATAAATTATGAAAATCCAGAGGAGGAATTTTATCATGAACAAAGCAGATTTAGTTGCAGCTATGGCAGAGAAGGCCGGAGTATCAAAGAAGGACGCAGAGGCATCTTTAAAGGCATTCACAGATGTTGTTGCAGAGGAGTTAAAGAAAGGTGAGAAGATCCAGTTAGTTGGATTCGGTACTTTCGAGGTATCTGAGAGAGCAGCAAGAACAGGAAGAAATCCACAGACTGGCGCTGAGATGACAATTGCAGCATCTAAGGCTCCTAAGTTCAAGGCTGGAAAGGCTTTAAAAGATTCTCTTAACTAATAAGTTAGACTATCACGGAGTAGAAGAATGGGTGAAGCCTTTAAGGCTCCGCCCATTTTTGGCTATATCCACTGAAATCAGGGTAATAGTTATGAATTGATTTATTATAGGTAAGACACAGAGGTAACAATGAGATTAGACAAATTTTTGAAGGTATCGCGTCTGATAAAGAGACGTACAGTGGCAAATGAGGCGTGTGACGCAGGCCGTGTCACAGTAAACGGCAGACCGGCAAAGGCATCTGTAAATGTCAAGGTCGGAGACATAATAGAGATAGCGTTTGGACAAAAGACAGTCAAGGTTAAGGTGTTAAATCTCCTTGACACAACAAAGAAGGAAGAAGCAAAAGATCTTTTTGAGTATATATAGGTTATATTTTCATGAATCCCGGCATATATTTACATATGCGATTCCACAGATGGCATGTATATGTGCGGCTGTCTATGGAGCATATTAAAAATTATGTGAGGGACAGGAAATGGAAGAAATATCAGGCACAAAGAGTCATAAGCTTATCTTGAATAATCGCAGAACAGGCAGTTTTACAGGCATTTTGGATGTGCTCTCCTTTGATGTGGGAGAGATACTTTTGGAGACGGAGCTGGGCATGCTTGACCTAAAGGGCAAGGATCTTCACGTAAACAGGCTAAACCTTGAGAAGGGAGAAGCCGATATAGAAGGTGAGATAGACATGATTACGTATTCGAAGGTACCGGAGGTGACCGGAAAGAAAGATAAAATGTTTGGCAGGATATTCAGATAAGCACCTAAGGAGGAATAATGAGTAAACGTCGTGCAAAGAGAAGGGGCGGAACTTTAAGTGTTTCCATCATAGTTATAGCATTTCTTGTGGTTATGGTAGTCCAGGTTGTGCAGCTAAAGCAGAAGGAATCTACATATGCCGCACAAAAAGCGGAGCTTGAAAAGCAGTACACTAAAGAATCGGAGCGTGCTGATGAGATAGAAAGCATGCAGCAGTATATGCAGAGTGACCAGTACATAGAGGATATAGCAAAGAGCAAGCTGGGGCTTGCGTATGACAATGAAATAATCTTCAAGGAAAAGGACAAATAATTTTTGAAGATATAGTTGCGCTTTTTCGTCAAAACCTTCATTTTTGACCACATATAATCGTTGAAAAAAGATGGAGGCAAAAAGATGAGGATTGCAAATTTAAAAAAGGCTGTGTGGGGGCTTATGGCATTTGCATCCACACTGGTGTGTGTGATGGATTGTTATCCGCTGATACCTGCAGTGTATGGAGTTTATTGTCTGAGCAGTGGGCATACGATTATTTTTTACATAGGATTAATTATTGGAATGGGATACTTTATATCGATACCGTCGATATGTAAGTATCTCTTTATTATTGCGGTGATTTACTTTGGGGAAAGGCTCTTTGTGAGAAAAAGCAGTAAAAACGGATGTCTGACAACAGCCGTTGTAGCAGCCTGTGCCACGGCGGTGATGAATCTGTCGGTAACATTTCTGGGAAGGCCGGATACGGATGAGATAGTGTTGTCGGTAGCAGAGAGCCTTGTTGTGTTTTCGATGGCCTTTGCGCTTTGCAGAGCATGCGAATATTTAAGGGCCCTTGAGCACAATGAAAACCCGGTCATAGCAGGACTTCTGCCAGACAGGGAGGAGGCATTTGCCACAGCAGTTTCAGGACTTTCAGGCATTATTTCGACTGCAAATGTCATGGCTGTAAAATGTACGGCAGATAAAATCCCTGATGAGAGTGAGAAAATACAGCTTGAGGTGACAGGGAGACTTTGTGCATGCTGTGAGGGCTGCAGTGTGTGCTGGACAAGCGGGGCTTCGATTTCTGACAGTATAAAAATGCTTGCTGATGCAGTGCGCAAACGTATGAAAACAGAGGAAATTGTGCAAAACAGATATGTGGATGGCTGCCCGCACTATACGCGCATGGTGGAAGCCGCCACAGAGGCATTTGCCCGTATTGAGCTAAATGAAGCCTGGTACAGGCGTCTCACGGAAAACAGACGCGTCATAGCCGCACAGCTTGACGCTATGGCAGAGCTCATGGATAGCTGGTGCAGGGCTGAAAAATGTATTGATAAAAAAAGAAGGCTGCGTCTTTCAAGAGTTTATGTATATACAAAAGAGGCTGGTATACAGGTGGAAAATGCCCATATTTATGAGAACGCAAGGCAGCAGGTATGTATAAAGGCAGATGTCTGCACCAAGATAGATGGTGGGATTGAAATTTCAAAATATGTGCAGGCGGTTTCACGCGCCATGGGAGTGAAGCTCAGGCAGGCACATGGGACAGTTTCAATAATATCCGATGAGAGGACATCTATTGTGCTTTACGAGGAGAATCAGTTCTATGCACTATCTGGAGTGGCAACCAAGAAGAAGACAGGCTCTCAGGCAAATGGCGACAGTTGCAGCATGTTTCAGCTGGATGATGGCATGTACCATGTGTGTGTATCCGATGGCATGGGCTCGGGCAAGCAGGCGCAGGCCGAGAGCACACTGGTGGTGGATTTGCTTGAAAAGCTTTTGGAGGCCGGTTTTAGCAGGGAAAGTGCCCTAAAGCTGATGAACTCTGCCATGGTCATATCGGCGGGCGAGGAGTCCTATTCTACGGTTGATTTTGCCACGATAGACATGTACACAGGTGAGCTTGAGCTGGCAAAAACAGGCGCTGCACCGTCATTTATCAAATCAGGGAAACAAGTAAGTGTTATAGAAAATGAATCACTCCCGGCGGGGGTCGATGCTGCGCAGGAGAGCAAAAATTCAAAAAATACACTTCAAAGTGGCGATTTCCTTGTCATGGTGACGGATGGTGTGCTAGAATATCTGCATGTAAAGGACAGACAAGGGAAGCTTATGGATATCATCGCAGGCGTCAAAAGTGACAATGCAGGCGTGATGGCGCAGGAAATTCTGGACAGGGTGTTGCTTGACACAGGTGGATACGCCATGGATGATATGACGGTAGTTGCAGTAGGAATCTGGGAAAAATAATGATTAGACGGACAAAAGAATATATTCTGGAAAACAAAATGATAAAAAATCGCAGCACGGTGCTTGTTGCGCTGTCGGGCGGTGCGGATTCAGTCTGCCTTCTGCTGGTGTTAAATGAGATAAAAAGACAGTGCGCAGATGAGCTTGATTTTGCGCTGGAGGCAGTACATGTGGAGCACGGCATCAGAGGTGCCGAGAGCAGGGAGGATGCGAGGTTTGCGTCAGAGCTCTGCGAAAGGCTTAACATACCGTGTCATGTACACTCTGTGGATGTGCCGCAATATGCAGCAAGTCATGGACTCGGACTGGAGGAGGCCGCCAGGATATTGCGCTATGAAGCGTTTGAAGAGGAGGCAGGCAGATATCCTTGCGAAACTGCCTATGAAGCAGACCAAAAGCAGGGTAACAGCAGGCAGGTGGTCGTTGCAGTTGCGCACCATATGGAGGACAACGCAGAGACAGTTCTTTTTCAGATGCTTCGCGGAAGCGGAGCGAAGGGTCTATCCGGCATGCATCCGGTTTCTGTGAAGAACGGTGTCACCTATATCAGGCCGCTTTTATCAGCGACACGCGCACAGATAGAGGAATATCTAATGGAAAACGGACAGGCTTTTGTCACCGATGCCACAAACACTGACACAGCCTACTCCAGAAATAAGCTGCGCCATGATGTGTTTCCGCTGCTTTTGCAGATTAATGACAGGGCGATAGAGCATATCAATGAGAGCGCAGGACAGCTTGCGATGATGAATGATTTTTACGAGCAGCAGCTAAAAGAGGCGTGTGACAGCATGGTTTCAAAAAAAGAAGGCAGGGTGATACTTGAAATCAGTCGCTTTGAGAGTCTGCATCCGGCATTAAAAAGCGGAGTGGCGCGCGAGTGCATACATCTGGCGTCAGGGCGGCTCAAGGACATCACGAGCACACATATCGGTGCACTTGTGAAGCTTGCAGGGCAACAGTCTGGCAGAAAAATCAATCTGCCATATGGAATTATTGCGGAAAAATCATTTGGCGAGGTGATACTCTTCGCCGAAATGTGTGACGATGAAAAAGAAGAAATTCACATTACGCAAAAAGAGCTTGAGGCACTGAGTGCCACGGGAGAGCAAAAAAACATAAAGCTTTCGGCAGATGGCTCGTATGTCACACTTTGTATACAAGATTTTAATGGTAAAATGGACGAAATTCCCAAAAAACCATATACGAAATGGTTTGATTATGATAAGATGAAGAAAGGCTTTGAAATAAGAACAAGAAAAGCCGGTGACTATATAATTGTGGATGACGAGGGCCATCATAAGAAGCTGAAGCAGGTATTTACAGGTGATAAAATTCCGGCACAGCAGAGAGCGGGGCTGTGGCTTATAGCCCATGAATCACTGGTGCATGCCATTATCGGATACAGATCCGGCTGCAGCGCACTTGTCACACCACAGACAGGAAAAGTACTTAAGATCACATTTTACGGAGGAAAACAAAATGGATTTTTCAAAAAAATATGATATTTCGGTTTACCTGACAGAGGAGCAGCTCAATAAGCGTATCGCAGAGATTGGAGCGCAAATCACAGAAAAATACAGGGGACAGTCAGTATATCTCATTTGCATACTCAAGGGCTCAATATTCTTTACCACTGAGCTTGCAAAGAGAATTGATTTGCCTATGACTATGGATTTCATGTCGGTATCCAGCTATGGCTCAGGCACAGAGTCATCAGGCGATGTCAAGATTAAAAAGGACCTTGAGCATTCTATCGAGGGAGAGAATGTCATCATCATAGAAGACATCATTGATTCGGGAAATACTCTTAGCAGGCTTTCAAAGCTCCTTGCCAAAAGAAACCCGAAGAGTCTCACAATCTGTACACTTTTGGACAAGCCTGAGCGCCGTGTGGTTGATGATGTAAATGTAGACTACGTGGGTTTTGTGATTCCTGACAAGTTTGTGGTAGGCTATGGTCTTGACTATGATCAGAGGTTCAGAAATCTGCCTTACATCGGCTTCGTCGAGGGCGAAATAAAATAAAAAGGAGAAGTAAATTGAATAAACAAAAAAGCGGTATGCGCGGAATAGGCGTATACATTATCATTGTATTTGCAGTAATCTGCATCTGGTACTGGCTGAGCGCCGGGGCTACATCAAACTCTTACACACAGAGTCAGTTCGAGAAGGATCTTGACAAGAATCAGGTGAAGAGCGTAAAGGTAGTGCAAAACAGGGAGATACCGACAGGAAGTCTGGAGGTGAAGTTCAAGGATGGCACATCAAAGGTGCTTTATGTATCAGATGTAAATAATATCGAAAAGACCATGACAAAAGCAGGGTACACCGACTATACAGTTGCGGATGTTCCGGCTGAGAGCTGGATTATGACACTGCTTCCGTATCTTTTGGTATTCGGAGCCATGTTCATACTCTTTGCAGTGATGAACAACAACGCAGCAGCACAGGGCGGCGGTGGCAAGATGATGAACTTCGGCAAGAACCGTGCGAAGCTCACCACACAGGAGGAAAACCATATCAAGTTTTCTGATGTAGCAGGCTTAAAGGAGGAAAAGGAGGAGATTGCAGAGATAGTTGATTTCCTTCGTGATCCGGGAAAATACACCAGACTTGGAGCAAGAATCCCAAAGGGTGTCCTTCTTGTAGGACCTCCGGGAACAGGTAAGACTCTCCTTGCCAAGGCAGTAGCCGGAGAGGCAGGGGGACCGTTTTTCACCATTTCAGGATCTGATTTCGTGGAGATGTTCGTCGGAGTCGGAGCATCACGAGTGAGAGATTTGTTTGAGGATGCCAAGAAAAATGCGCCTTGTATCGTATTTATCGATGAGATTGATGCAGTAGCCAGACGACGTGGCACAGGAATGGGCGGCGGACACGACGAGCGTGAGCAGACATTGAACCAGATGCTTGTCGAGATGGATGGTTTTGGTGTCAATGAGGGCATTATCGTCATGGCAGCCACAAACCGTGTGGATATACTTGACCCTGCTATCATGCGTCCGGGACGTTTCGACAGAAAGGTTGTAGTAGGCAGACCGGATGTGGGCGGCAGAGAAGAAATTTTAGGTGTCCATGCCAAGAAAAAACCTCTTGCAGAGGATGTAGACTTAAAGCAGATTGCACAGACTACAGCAGGCTTCACAGGTGCAGACCTTGAGAATCTGATGAATGAGGCAGCAATCCGTGCAGCGGGCGAAAACAGAGAATATATCACACAGGATGATATCAGAAAATCCTTCGTCAAGGTTGGTATCGGAGCTGAGAAGAAGAGCCGTATCATCTCTGACAAGGAAAAGCGCATTACAGCCTACCACGAGGCTGGACATGCAATCCTTTTCCATCTGCTTCCGGATGTGGGACCTGTATACACAGTTTCAATCATCCCTACAGGAGCAGGAGCAGCAGGCTACACCATGCCTCTGCCTGAGAAGGATGAGATGTTCAACACAAAGGGGCGTATGCTTCAGGAAATCGTAGTAGACTTAGGAGGTCGTGTCGCAGAGGAACTTGTGTTTGACGATATTACCACAGGTGCATCACAGGACATCAAGCAGGCTACAAAGCTTGCGCGCGAGATGGTTACCAAATACGGTATGTCAGACAATATCGGCCTTATCTGCTATGCCGATGATGAGGAGGAGGTCTTCATCGGACGAGACCTCGCCCATGCAAAGAACTACAGCGAGGGCATAGCATCGGCAATCGATGTCGAGGTAAAGCGCATCATCGACGAGTCGTACGACAAGGCAAAGAGCATGATAGCAGAGTACCGCGATGTGCTTGACAGATGTGCAGCACTTCTTCTTGAGAAGGAGAAAATCACAAGAGATGAGTTTGAAGCACTGTTTGACGAGGACAGCAAAACAACAGTTGGACATAATATTTAAAAAACAACTATGTTTTTGTACACAATCACTATATGAAGAATATTAAATATGACTAAAGTGCTATACAAATTGCATAAAAACAAACCACAATTTTTATGCAATTTGTGAACACTTATCGTTATAACCGTGATATTATAATAGCCGTAAAAACCCCCCAATACATTATATAGTTTTTGCTATACCCCATAGTAAAAATAC
>OGZV01001849.1_pt1 | contig 18145 bp, 5 predicted proteins | sample 1576861 | NCBI WGS metagenome assembly OGZV01 (sample SAMEA3541501, study PRJEB24748) | human gut metagenome | biome: human gut; feature: human-associated habitat; material: faeces | place: China | collected 2012
TATCCGAAATCTGCGTTATTCTCAAATGCTGTATAATCACTTGGCATTGTAACTTCTGTTGTAGGTGCTGCAGTTGTCTTTGATTCTTCTGTTCCACTTGTGTTTGATTCCTCAGGTTTAGTTGCCGGATTTTCTCCTTCGCCTTTTACATTGAATATATTAATTACAATTTCTTTTCCATCTTTGTCTAAAATAATAACTTCATTTACTTTCTTTGTTAATAAAGATTTTGGAAGTGTAATTCCTGTTCCCTTAGGAACATCCCTGTCTGTTCCATTAACTTTTAATCCTGTGTAATCAGGTAAAAATCCTTCTACTGCGTTAAAGGCAATAAATAAGTTTTCTCCCTGGTCTGTTTTAACCTCTGCTTTTGCAGCTTCAGGTGCACTTACAAACTTATATCCGAAATCTGCGTTATTCTCAAATGCTGTATAATCACTTGGCATTGTAACTTTTGTATTATCGTCTTTTGATTCACTTGAAGCTGGTTCTTTTACAACATAGTCAATTGATGTCTTATCACTCTTACCTGCTTTGTTTACAGCTTCAACTGAAATTGTGTATGTGCCTGCTTTTTCAAATAATGCACTGTCAAAGCTATATTCAGGTGTTACAGTTGATGCAACAAATTTATCGTTTAAGTATACATTATATGATTCAGCACCTTCTGATGCATCCCATGAGAATTTGAATGATGCTTCTTCTGTTCCTGTATATGCTAATCCTGTAACTGCAACAGGTACTTTTACATCTTCTTCTGTTGATGATGATGAATTTGACTCTTCATTTTTTGTTGAATCTGTCTCTTCGTTCTTTGTTGAATCTGTCTCCTCATTCTTTGTTGAATCAGGTTCTTTAGATTCTACAGTATATTTATATTCAGCTTTGATGCCTTCTCCCGCTTCATTTACAGCAGCTACTTCAATTATATATTCACGAGCTTCTGCAAATAAGTCTTTACTAAATTCGTATGTTACACCGTCTACTTTAGTGATAAGTTTTCCATCTAAATATACATTGTAACCATTAGCTCCTGCTACACCCTGCCATGCAAAATAAAATGGTAAAGTTTCATTTCCTGCATATGTTAAACCAGGTACCTTTGCAGGTGTTGTAACTTCAGGTGCTTCTGTAGTAGTAGTAGTTGTTGTTGTTGTAGTTGTTGGTTCTGTTGTTGTAGTTGTTGGTTCTGTTGTTGTAGTTGTTGTTGTGTCAGAACTTGCTGGGGTACCTTTCTTAAACACAATTTCAAGCTTACCTGTTGTGCTTGTAATAACAACATGTGTATAAGCATTATCTTCCATTGCTTTCGGATTCAACTTTGTTAAGCCACTAATATACATTGATACAACCCCAGCACCTGGTTCAGTTTCAACGCCATTTACTGTAATCTTTGTATCCTCCTGCTTATTATCTGCTGAATAAGCAAACTGGAATGTTGCTCCTGCATCTAAATAACCTACATTTGCATGAAGTTCATCTGTTATAACTGAATAATAAAGTTCTGGGAACTCTCCACCACCATTTGGTTCTGCCTTTGTATATGTAAGGCTTGAATAATCCACTCCTTCTTCGCTATCCTGAACTGCTATCACTGGTGCGTCAGCTTTTACATTCTGTGGTACATATGATATACCTGCTGCCACCATAGAAACTGCACTTAAAATAGCGACACCTTTCTTAAATTGTTTTCTCATATCCTACTCCTTTCAAAAAATTGTGTTAGATTCGATGCGTCTTTCATCACATTCTGCTTTCATTCTAGCAGATTCATTTTTCAAAATTAGTAGCCTATTTTTTATTAAGGTGTCTTTTTATATAAAAATCATTTTTATTAGTTCTGAAATTAACGAACTCATATACTTTGCAAAGGGTTACTATTTTTTATATTTACCAAACACACACATAACAAATTAAACTTTTGGCACACAAAAAGACCCTTACGAACCATCACAATTCATAAGGATCTTATGTTAGATTAAAATATGTAATTTTAATTATTTCTTAATCTTAATAGCTACTGGCTTTGACCATTTCTTAGCGCCTACAGCTTTTACTCTTACATATAATTTCTTCTTGTTCTTTAATTTCTTGCTTGAAAGAGTAACTTTTGTCTTCTTAACTGTCTTCTTGTAAAGAACTTTCTTAAACTTCTTGCTTGTTGATACCTGTACTGTGTACTTCTTAGCACCCTTAACTTTCTTGAATGTTAATTTAACTTTCTTTGAGCTAAGTTTCTTTGTTATTTTCTTAGTAATCTTTGTTTTCTTAAGTGAAGCCTTCTTTGTTGTTGGCTTTGCTGTTGTTGGTTTAACTGTTGGCTTAGCTGTTGTTACCTTAGGTGTTGTTGTTTCATCTGCTGATGTTGCATCTGCTGATGTTGCATCCGGCTGTGTTACATCTGCTGATGTTGCATCTGGCTGTGTTACATCTGCTGATGTTGCATCCGGCTGTGTTACATCTGCTGATGTTGCATCCGGCTGTGTTACGTCTGCTGATGTTGCATCCGGTGATGTTACGTCTGCTGATGTTGCATCCGGTGATGTTACGTCTGCTGATGTCACATTGTTCGATGTTGGATCAACTGATGTCTGTATATCTTCAACCTTCACTAATGTCAACTTAATATTTAATTCTTCATCTGCTGGAGCATATCCTAAATTTAAATAAATATCAGGTTTTTCTGTTTCAGCCTTATATGATATTTCAAGTGAATTTGTACCTTCCGCGAATTTTACATTCTCTGCTTTTTCTCCAACTTTTACTAAACCGTCAAAAGCCTTTGAAGCTGTGTAATCTACTTTTACCTTGTAATCTTTTCCTGCTTCTAAAGGACCAACTGTATTTGTTGAGCCAAGAACACGAAGCTGTGTCTGCCAATCTCCACCACCATATTCAGCGAATTTAATATCTACTGTTGCTGAATTGCTGTCTGCTGTTCCTTTATATTTAATGCTCCCTGTTGAAAAAGCACTCCAAGGTGATGTTAATGTCCACTGACCTTTGATAGAAGCATAATAGCCATCTTCTTCCGGCTGCTGTTCTGTTGTTGTAACAATCTCAGTTGCTTCTGTTGTTGTAATACCCTTAAAGTCAATTACACAACCTGTTGGCATACCACTAAGTTCAAATACTAAAGTTTCTGTTTCTCCTGTTGCCTTAAACTGAAGTGTAGTTTCGTTCTCACCTACTTTGATTTCAATGTTTGAATTTACTACGCCTGTAACATCAGTTTTTTCATATAAAATTCCTGCCATAGATGAATTTAATTTTGTTTTAATATCATATGTCTTTCCTGCTGTAAGTCCTGTCAATTTTGTCTTAGCCTGTAAATGCCAAGTACCAGGCTTACCGCATGACTCATCAATCTTTAAGCTTAAGTCATCTAACTTGCTTCCTGCATAACTCATGTTACCTGCAAGACCATCATATGTTCCCGCAAATAATTCTGACCAGTCGCCAACTGCAGCGCCTTTACCATTTGTTAAAGCTGTGTACTCAGAATCTTCATATGCTGAAACTGACTTGTTATTGTACACTGTTACACTTGTAACAATTAATGCTATGGCACAAAAATATGCCATAATTTTTTTGAATCCTTTCTTCATTTGTAACTCCTTTCAAAATTTCCTAATTTTAGTTTTACAAAACCTATGTAAATTTTATCAAACTTTTTGTTGTGTTTAAGGGTATCATTTTTTAGTGAAGGTGTGTTTTTTTTAAAAAATGTTTTTATGTGAGTATACATCAACAATGAAATATCTTATGTGCGATAGAAATTCTAAAATAATTTCTTATTACACAAAAATAAGGACTATATACTTTATTATTATACTGTACATAGCCCTTATCATTATTATTTTAATAATCTGAAAAACTTATTTATTTAACTTTAATTTTTACAGCCTTTGACCACTTCTTAGCACCAACTGCTTTTACTCTAACGTATAATTTCTTCTTGCCTTTAAATTTCTTGCTTGAAAGAGTAACTTTTGTCTTCTTAACTGTCTTCTTGTAAAGAACTTTCTTAAACTTCTTGCTTGTTGATACCTGTACTGTGTACTTCTTAGCACCCTTAACTTTCTTGAATGTTAATTTAACTTTCTTTGAGCTAAGTTTCTTTGTTATTTTCTTAGTAATCTTTGTTTTCTTAAGTGAAGCTTTCTTTGTTGTTGCCTTTGGCTTAGCTGTTGTTGGCTTAACTGTTGGCTTAGCTGTTGTAGTCTTTGGTGTTGTTGTTACATCTGCTGATGTTGCGTCTGCTGATGTTACGTCTGCTGATGATGCATCTGGTGAAGTTACGTCTGCTGATGATGCATCTGGTGAAGTTACGTCTGCTGATGTTACGTCTGCTTTTGTAGTTACTGTATCTTTTGTTCCATTAACATTCTTAATTACAACTGTTCCTTCTCCATTAGCGTATGTAATTACAACTGTGTTGTATTCTTTTGTTAATGATGTTAAATATACTACAACTCCAGCTCCCTGGATTGCTGTTAAAGCTGCATCATCATTACCATTTACAGTAACCTTTGAAATTCCTGCTGGTACTGATACATAAACACCGCTTTCTTTAGCGAAACCTGGTTTCTGAATATTTACAACTTTTTCAATTCCTGTTGTCTTTGCTTCATCATAGAACCAAGTTGCTGCTGCATCTCCACCAATTTCTTTTAACTGTTCTGCTGGTGCTTCTACTCCTGTTGTGTCAGCTTTTACACTGTTTGGAACTACTGTAATTCCTGCTACTACCATTGCAACTGCACAAACAACGGCGAGCGCTTTTTTAAGCTGTTTTTTCATCTCTATTTCTCCTTTCATTGTAAAAAAACATACCCGATTGAATCTTCCTATAATATTTTCATTCAATCTTCTGTTGCCAATTTTTGGCTCCGTTTAAGTATACCATTTTTTTTTTAAGTGTCAATTTTATATAAAACAATTTTTCCCCTTGTAACGGTTCCAGGCGAATTTTTGTGTATTATGTATATTTTTTGTTATTATTTTTACGCAAATTGCACTATTCACTGTATATTTTTTATATTCTTTGTATAAAAAAAGTTTTTTTTATTAATTTTTATTACATAACAAAGCTAAAAGTCACTCACTATATTGCAAATAGCACAAAAAAATCAAACTGACAATACATCGAGTTTTCTTCCTCGGACAAATATATTGCAGTTTGATTTTTTATTTTAGTAAAATAAGTATTTATTTTTTAATTCTAACTTTCTTTGGCTTGGACCATTTAGCTGCGCCTACAGCTTTTACTCTTACATACAATACCTTTTTCTTTTTAACTTTTGAGCTTGTTATCGAAACTTTTGTTTTCTTCACTGTTTTCTTAACAAGAACTTTTTTAAAATTCTTTGTTGCAGAAATCTGTACTGTATATTTCTTTGCTCCCTTAACCTTTTTGAAACTTATACTAATCTTTTTAGAATTATTCTTTTTACTTGTAGTTATAAGCTTTGTCTTAGCAAGTTTGCCTGTGTTCTTTGATGTTGTTGGCTTAGCTGTTGTTGTAGGCTTTTTACATGTTGTTGATGGTTTAGTTGTTGTTGTAGTTTTAGTTGTTGTTTCCTGAGTATTCTTAACTTCAATTTCAACCTTCTTACCTACATAAGTTTTGTCGTCTTTTGCAGTGTAGCCTTCAATTGCATAACTATATGTTTTGCCTTCTTTTATATCTGAATCTACATAAGATGTATCTTTCACATTAGCGATTTTTGTCCATTCTTCTGTAGAAGTTGTTCTTCTGTAAACATTGTAACCACTTACTTCTTCTGACTTATTCCATGACAATGTTACATTTTTGCCGTTTGCTTTGCCTGCAAAAGCTTTTACCTTTGCCGGGATTATAGTCATTTTTACATTCTTTGTATTATTAAAGTTACCAAATCCTGTAAGGATAGCTGTTCCTTCACCTACTTCAACATTATTTTGATATGTTACTGTGTAGTCTACTCCTTCAGTTAATAGGCAATTATAGTTTAGTTCATTGTTAATTAATCTTACAGAATAATTCTTAGCCTCTATTGGCTTTCCTGTATATTCATAAGTCCCTAAAATATTATAAGAAACACACGCATAAATGGCTCTTGGTATTATTCTATATGACATTTCCGCTGTTCCTTTGAAGCCATTTTTCTTAATACCCTTAATTGTGTATGTAGCGTAACCTACATTGACGTCATTTCTAAATGAGATTGTATAATCAACATCTTTTGTTAATTTCTTATTATCATAGTATACATCAATTGTTGGTATTGTTTCTCCACCTGTATAGCTATTAGAGTATCTTAAGCTTAAATTACAGTAAATCTTTGTTATGTCCTTGTATGTGTTTTTGTCTAATTTAGTTTTTCCACATGTACTACATTCAAAGTCATCACCTTCAGGTACTTCTTCTTTCCATGTATGTTCCAAACCTCCATCTGCACACTGTTCCCAGACAGGTACCAGTTCAATGTCTTCTTTTACAACTACGCGTGATTCTTTGTCATAAGTTGTTGTTCCATCAGTCCAGCCTACAAAAATTCTATTAGCTGAATCTGATTTTGGATAGTCCATGTAAACAGTGTCGCCATCTAAAACTTCTGTTGTTTCAATTCCTTTTTCATCCTTGAATGTTACTGTATGACTTTGCTTATCTGTAAAGTTTACAGTAGCATAGTTCATTCTTGTAAGGTTACCATTTGCATCCTTTGCCCATACTGTAACAACGTTCTTTGAATCTTTATTAGTTAATAATTCTGCAGGAATTGTTATTACTACTTCATTGTTCTCAGATTTAACATTATCAATGTATTTTCCGTTAATGTAGTAGTTAAATGAAGTATCAGCCTTGTTATCTGACTTAAACTTCAATGTAACCTTATCTGTATTGGTGCTTACATGAAATGCGTTGTCGCTGTTTGTGCCATTATTTTCTGTCATTGAAACAGTTATATCCTTGCTTACAGGTGCACCAAATGATTTCATTGCTGAGGCGTCTGTTCCAAACTGTTCATTAATCCATGTAAGTCTCTTCTTCATCCACTGTTTTAAAGTTGCAAAATCTCCTTCAAAACCTTTTGAATAGAACCACATACTTTCATTATGTGTCGCTGATGTTTTTAATGTGTCATGCCAGCCGTCAAGTAAGCCTCCATCAGCATAAATATTATTTAAGAAATCTCTATTTTTCATATAAAGTTCTCTTGCTTTTATAACAAAGTAAGGATCTTTTACATACTGTGAGAACCATGTTCTGTCCTTTGCAGTCCAACGTTCAATTCCCTGTGCTCCGAAAGGTGCAACAGAGCCTGAACTGAAATCATAATCCCAAATAGGACCAAAAGTTAAACCGCCATCTATTTCCTTTGTAACGTATGTACTTCTTCCGCCAAATTCATTTACCTGAATTTCAGAAGCAAACCAAAAAGCTACAAGAGAATCGAAATTACATAACTGTGTATAAGATGTTTTTACACCGTCTATGTCAATACAACCGTCTGTGCCATATGTGGCATTTTCAAAATTCTGCATATATGTCTTAATGCCATTAAAGACAGTTTCGTTTGTTTTAATAAATTCCGGATTTTTAAACATAACACACTGTTTCTTGTCTGTATAAAACAAGGATGCCTCATCAGCATTGTTGTCAATTTCCATTAAGAATCCACCGTTAGCGTTTGGAATTTCATAATAGTTATCGATATTGTATGTAACGTCATTGTATGTAACTGTTTTAGTTGTCATCCAGTTAAGGTCTTCTTCCATTTGTGTTGAAAGTGCCTTTTCTTCCTTTTTAGACAAATCATTTTTCTTGGCGATTTTTTCTGCAATTGTTCCTGCAGTGTCTTCCCAGTCATAAGTATCTGCTCTGTCTTTTGATATTTTTACCTGTTCACATAATTGGTAAGTTCCAAGGTTTTTTCCATTAAGAACCACCTCAACCCAAACAGTATCCATGGCTGTTACACCAAATGTTTTACCTATCTTTGATGAAAGCGCATTTCTCATCTGAGTTTCATCTATATAATTGGAAAGTAATAACCAATGTTTATTTTTGCCCATTCCAAATAGGCTTGTTTTCTTATCTAATTTTAATTTATATGCTTTTTTTGGAAACCATCTCCATGTAGAATTTCCATGACCTTTTACTTCTGTAACCCCATCATATTCTACTTTTCCGTCTGTTCCATCTGTTCCTGCATCCTGAATTTTTAAATTAGCATCAATGTAGTCTTCCTTAGATGCAATTTCTGCATTGCCTTCTGTGTTAATGTATACAACAGGCAAACCACTTTTTGTCACATCGTAATCGTCTGTTGATGTGTTTCCTGCCAAATTTTCTTTTGTGTCTTCAGTATTTTTTTCAGCTACTGTACTAACATCGGATCCACTCCCATTTTCAGCATAAGCAGTGTCGAAATTGACACTGCTCATACCTAAAATTAAAGTGCAAACTGTTGTACAAGAAATAATTTTCTTAACTATTTTTCTGTACATTATCTGCTCCTATTCTTATTTGTTTTTAATCTTAACAGGTTTTGACCATTTTCCATAAGATGTATTCTTACCAACTTTTCTAAATGCTCTTACTCTTGCATATAAAGTTTTCTTATTCTTAAACTTCTTAGAAGTTACTTTAATTGTTACTGCGTTCTTATTAGCTTTTACAACTTTCTTTGTACAAGTTACTAACGCTTTCTTGTTGTTATTAGCATTTTTCTTTGTTGTGTAAACTCTTACCTGATATCCATTAGCCTTATTAACCTTCTTAACCATTAATGAGATTTTCTTCTTAGAAACTCTCTTAGCTGATTTCTTAGCAACACTTGCCTTACCAAGTTTCTGTGTTGTAACTACAGTTGTTGGCTTCTTAGTTGTTGGCTTCTGTGTTGTTGGTTTCTGTGTTGTAGTTGCCGGTGTAGTCGGCTTTTCTGTTGTTGTAGTAGGTTCTGTTGTTGCTGGTTCTGTTGTTGTATCAGTTGTAGTTTCAGGCTCTTTTACCATGTAGCCGTTTTCATCAAACTTGTACTTCTTGCCCTTAATTTCTACTTCACCTGTTACATAATTATCACCCCAGTAATATCTTGTACCCTTAACATTTCCATCTGAATCAAGTTCATCTTCAAAAGCACCTACTGTAAGCTTACCGTCTTTAGCAAATGTGTAAGTTCTCTTTGTATTCTTACCTCTTGTTGTGATAATCCACTGACCGCCTGATAACATACGACCCATTTCTTTACCGCTGTTCTGGAAGTAATAGAGATTTCCGTCAATTTCCTGCCACATTAATGCATAGCTACCGCCTGCTGTGTAGTATCTTGTAATTGTAACATCTTTGCCTTTCTTATCCTTAACAACTTCTTCAACAAATGAGCCTCTTACAAACTTACCATTTTCATCAAAAGTATATTCTTTTCCGTCAATTGTATTCTTGCCTGTAACTGCTACTCCGTCTTCTCCTACATAGTAGTTGTCATTGTCATTTGTTTTCCATCTGTTCTTATCAAGATTTCCATTTGCAAAGAACATTGGAAGACCATTGTCTTTATTAGTTGCAATACCTGTATAACCGTCAACTTTTCTTGAGCCATCACACTTCTTACATATTAAATGTCCATCTCCCTGATATACATAATCATGGATTCCATTTACACATTCACCTTTTGACTTTGTATATGTGTCTAATAAATCTCCATCCTGATCATATACATCAACTGTAAATCCTGATGCATTTGCATCAACTGAGAAATAAATTCCGTCGTAGTCTGTGTTTCCAAATTTAGCGAAATCATAACCTCTTACATTTGTTGCAGGGTATGATTTTTCACCTGTTGAACCACATACATAATATACTGTTCCGTTTTCTGTGTCTCTTGTGCCTGCCTTTAATGGATTTGTTCTTGCATAAGCATGATCATGTCCTGAGAACATAAAATCAATACCAGCTTCGTCACATGCTTCTGAAATATACTTATGTACGTTTTCGCAGTCATGTGTTGTTTCATTTGTTCCATAAGGTGGTTGATGTGACACAACAACTTTCCATTTTGCATTGCTCTTTGCTGCATCTTCTACTAACCATTTTGCATCTTCAATTGTCTGATTCTTTGAAGCTGTGTATCCGATAACTGCAACGTATACATTTCCATAAGTTACTGAATAGTGATGTTCACTTTCAATATTGAACATATTCTTTGCAATTGTTGATTCAGGATCACCTGCTAATTCATGGTTACCTGTTACGTGAATCATATCAACACCCTTGAACATATCCCCATCAAAGGCTGTTAAAATATTATCCCAGTAATCGTACTTTGTAGGATCATCTACAAAGTCACCTGTCTGAACACCAAAATCATAGTGTTCTTTTGAAATCATATCTGTAATCTTAGAAATAATTGTTGTATCGTCTGCCTGTGTATCACCAACTAAGAAGAACTTAGTATCTTCATTCTTGTAAGCAGTTGTAAATTCATATTCCTTAGACCATAAATCTCCGTCTCCAACTTTGTATACGTAAGTTGTATCAGCATCTAAATCATTAATTTCTGCTGAATTAGCATAGATAATTCTATTTTCTTTTACATCTGAATATCCAGAAAGAGATGTAAGTTTGCACTTGCCTTCAACCTTCTTGAATGCAGTGTCACCATCTTTTTCATAATCACTCTTCTTTGCGTATAAAACAACAGGTGTGTCTTCACTTACGCCCGGTTTTGAAACCCAAGTGATATTCTTCATAGATGTTGAATCTTTTACAGCGTTAACCTTAACAAATGTTGGTGTACCATCTTCATTACCGGCTGTAGCGTATGTCTGTGCCTTGGTAATAAATGAACGATGTCCATTGTCATCCTGAACATAAACTGAAATTGCCTGTGCTTCCTGAAACTTAGATGTTGTAATATTTCCTCTTAAATCTGTCTTACCAAGAAGTTCACCATCCTCCTTATAAACAGATACACCTTTCACTCTCTTGCCTGTCTTGCTGTCTTTAACTGACATTGTAATGTCCATTCCTTCAATTAAGTCACTGAAAGAAATTGTGTAGTAATCTCCAATATCTGTATATTCTGTATCCTGAACAAATGTATATGTTTCTTCACCGTCACCTGCTGCAATCTTATATGTTGCGCTAGGAATTGAATATGAGAATTTGCTTCCATCGCTTACATCTAATGGAATCTTTACAGATAATGTTGCAATCTTATTTGAGTCTTCATTTGCTGTATCTGCATAAGTTGCAATCTGATTACTTGTTTCACTTGCTTTTTTCTTAGCATAGATTGTTACCTGATTGTTTGCTTTGTTATATTCAGGTTCTTTTGCCTGTTCAAAGCCTTCAGCATAACTTACTGAATAATCAGAATAACCTTTTGCTAATTTAACTGTTGCTGTTAATTCATTAACTTTACTTGCATCACTTGCTGTAAAGTCGATGTTCGCCTCGTCACCAATATTTGCTTCTCCCTGTGAAGTAGCATTAATTGTAACTGTATTGTCATCTTTATTTTTCACTTCAAAAGTCTTTGTCTTTGACGCTTCGTTACCAAACTTATCTCTGACAGAGAATTTGATAGTATGCTTTCCGTTTGCAAGTTTCTGGTTATTTAATGAGATTTCATCCTTACTTACGTCAGTATGCATACTACCGCCATTTGTAAGATTAACACCATCTAACCATACGTTTGCTGTTGTAAAATCTACACCTGATGTGTATTTGTTTTGTAAGTCTGATGCTCTTGCTGTGAATGTTACATTGTTTGTGTCAAGCACTGCATCATCATTTAATTCAGTTCCGTTGGCTGAAATTGTATCAATACTTGGGTTGTCTATATCATCAGTATTCGCTCCATATACGAACTGGATGTTGTCAATATAGATTGCTCCCTTACGGTCGCTCGGCTGAATTTCATTTCCATCCTTGTCGTATTTACCCATACCTGTTCCGTTTACGAACATAAGTCTAATCATATTGTTTCCAAGGAATTTGTATGGTGCCTGATAATCCTTTAAACTGGCTTCTACATATTTCCAACCTGTCCAATCGAAACCACCAAGTTTATGTTCATCCAATTTTGCTTCTTCTGTAAAGTTCAAGTTAAGAACTGTTCCGTTAGCATCATATAGCTGAATTCTCAACCAGAAGTTTGGTATTCCTTCCGGTGCATATACATACATACCAATTCCTGTTGGTGTTCCAGGTATGTCTCCTGATGGATTTTCAAGACCTACGCATGCACCTTCTGTAACAGCTCCACACTGTGAGAAGTCATAGTTTAATTTAAGCGAATGATTACCAAATCTTACAGGCTCACCACTTGCAATATCAACAACTTCTGTAGACTCGTTACCACCTCTGCCATAATTCATTGTCTTAAATCCGGCGTTTGGTTCTTTCTTGTCTGCTGCTGTTGAATACCAGTCTGCTGCAGGAATTACTGTTCCATCTTCCATTGTATGGTCTTCAAAGTCATATACAACTGTTGGCTGTAATCCTACAACAACATTAATTGTTGCCTGGATGTCGCTATCTTTGTACTTACATCTGATAGTTCCATATAAAGTATTTCCGTCTGATGATGTAAATTTATTATCCTTAAATGTACCAATTGATGAATCACTAGGCTGTTTGTTAGCATCTGTTACATTTTCAGTTGTCCAAATAAAATCACCATCTGCATAATTAACCTGTCTGTTGTTCCACTTAACAGTTAAACCTAAATCTGTTTCTTCTTCAAAACCAAGGTTTACTTCATCATTTACGAATGTAATGCTGTCCGGTTTTCTTACTTCAATTGTTGTGCTACCAACAACATTATCTCCTGACTTTAACTGTACTTCTACAGTTCCTTCTGTTCCATTAGAAACAAATTGACCTGTTGTTCCATCAATTTTACCAAAGCTATCATCTTTTAATACAAAAGTTGCTTCTTTAGGTAAATCTGCCTTTCCACCTGCACTGTCAACACCTGTTGCTTCAAACTGTACAGTTGAACCTGGTGTATATACTTCCTCTAAAGGTGAGATTGTTGCATGATCAAATTCACCATCTGCTTTTGCATCTGAATAAATGAATAATGATGAAGAAACCTTTCTTTCTGTTCCATCAGATGGGCTATTCTTTACTTCTAATGAATCTGTTCCTTCTGTTTTTGTTGCAAATGTAGCTGAACCACCACCATCTAAATATAATGCTTCAACACACCCCATAGCTTCCATTTGTTTTGCAGTTTCATAAAGTGACTGACCACATGACTTTGGTGCCTGTCTACCATCCGCTTCATATATGATAACTGAACCGTCTGCCTTAATACCTACTGCACATCTTGGCATTGCATAAGGATCCGCTGCTAATTCTTCTAAAGCTTTTCCATCTTTTACAAGAAAGAATGGTGAACCGATAGCTTCAACTACATCATCTAAAGGTTCATATGCTTCTCTACAATCAGCTGTTCCATCTTTCATTATTGCAAAGTATGGATGATCATTCTGAGTCTGAACAATATCTCCACCCATAACTAATGAACCCCATGGCTGACCTGTTCCCATATCAAAATAGTCACCATTAATTGCTGCTACGATTGTTTTTCCTGTTGCTTTTTCTGCTGCTTTTGCCTGATCTCGAACTGTCTGCATGCCCCATTTACCAGTCTTATCATAGTTCTTATAACCAGCCATCATTCCAACACTAGATGTTTTCAAATCAATTTCTGCCATATAGGCCTGAACCTGATTATTTCCATCCTTATCTACTGTTGTAATGTGTTTTTCCTTAATACCAGGTGCTATACTGTATTCTTTTACAGATGTTAGCACTCTGTCTTCCGGTACTTTAACACTTGCACCGTAAACAGTTATACTGCTCACTACCATTGCTGTTGCAAGTACCACAGATAAAAATTTCTTAACTGCTTTTTTTAACATGTGTTTTCCCTCCTCTTTGTTAAATGTTTTCATTTGTCATTTTCGTATTTTTAGCCCATTTTTATACATTTTTTGGCAAATGATACTTCACGATTATAGCATTGATTCCTATTAATTAATAGGGGTAATTTACGAAAAAAGAGGATAGCATTATGACTATCCTCTTAAAAATGTTTTTATTATTTTAAACTACTTTTTAATTTTAATCTTAACCGGCTTAGACCACTTCTTAGCTCCAACTGCCTTTACTCTAACATATAATTTCTTCTTGCCCTTTAACTTCTTGCTTGAAAGAGTTACTTTTGTTTTCTTAACAGTCTTCTTGTAAAGTACTTTTTTGAACTTCTTACTTGTTGAAACCTGAATGTCATATTTCTTAGCGCCTTTAACTTTCTTAAATGTTAATTTAACCTTTTTTGAGCTAAGTTTCTTTGAAACCTTCTTAGTAACCTTTGTACTCTTAAGAGAAGTTTTCTTTGTTGTTGGCTTAACTGTTGGCTTAGCTGTTGTTGGCTTAGCTGTTGTTGGTTTAACTGTTGTTACCTTAGGTGTTGTTGTTTCATCTGAAGTTGATGTGTCTGGCGTTGATGCATCTGGCGTTGATACATCTGGTGTTGATGCATCTGGTGTTGATGCATCTGGTGTTGATGCATCTGGTGTTGATACATCTGGTGTTGATACATCCGGTGTTGATACATCTGCTGATGATGCATCCGGTGATGTAACATCTGCTGATGATACGTCTGGCTGTGTAACGTCTGCTGATGATGCATCTGGTGTTGTTACACTTGGATTTGTTGTTGCACTTGGTGTTGTTGTTGATGTTGTTGTATCTGAAGATTCAACCTGCTTTGTCTTACCAACAACACTTATATCAGTAACTGATACATTGATGCTATCACCTGCTGCAATAGAATCATTTTCTTTAATTCCTCTATCTCCATCCTTTTCAGTTGTTAACTGTCCTAATGCAATTATAAAGTTCTGTTTTGAAGTTGCTGCTGTCCACTCAAACTCTGCTGAATAATCACATGTATATCCTTCTTCATCATTTCCTGTCCAAGTAGCTGTTGCAGAACTTGCTAAGAATTTATCTCCATTTGTATTTGTTGCAACTAAGAACTGTTTCTTAACATTTGATTTGATTGTAAACTTAACTGTATATACTTTTCCCTGTTCAAAGACAAGTGTTGTATGCGCCATTAATGAATACCAGTTTCCTCCGGCAACAACACTTCCTGTTGCTAGTGATGTTCCTGTTCCACATGGATTATCTGACCAATTGTCTGATTCATTGTTAAGAGTCCATTTAGTATTTTCATTTACTAAGTTTGTGCCATCTTCTACAATATCAAGTGGAACTACAACTGTTTTTGTAACTGCTTTTGATAATGAGCCATCTTTTACAGTCTTAACACTAATATTATGAGTACCGTCTGTAACTCCTGTTAACTGACCCTTTCCAGCTTTTACTTTCTCTGCTGCAAGTTTACCATCTACGTAAACATTGTATTCATAATCTTCCTGACCTTCACCTGCCACGATTTCATAATCTATAACACCGTATTTAGTTGATTCTGCTTTCAAATCTGCTGGTGCATCAATATCAACTGTTGTGGTATATGTAGGAGTATCCGTATTTGCTACGATTGCAATTTCATTGATAACATAGCCGTAATTAACTGCTCCTTCTGAAAGTGTTACTTTTACATATCTTACATTTTCCGCTTCATAATTTGATAATTTATCTAACTTAACAGCATTGCTATAAGCCGGTTGAACACCATCTGTTCCACAAATTAATGAATCTCCTGATGCAACCTCTTTATACTCTGCGCCATCATCTGATAACTCAATAGAATATTTCTTTGCATATGTTCTTGGATTAGTATATGCAATCATAAATCTGTCTAATTCAGCTGTCTTATATTCTCTTCCTAAATCAATAACAAAACTTTGTGGTGATGTTTTTCCAGTTCTAAATGCAACATCTTTTTCTTCTCCTGCTGTTAACAAACCATCAATCATATTAACTGCTGATTCAGCATATTCATCGCTATAATATGAACTTATATCTGTTATTGAAACATCTGCATTATTGTTCTTGTTTACAATATTTCTAGGTGATGTGTATAATTCAGAAGAATCTTTTACAGTAACTTCTTCACTATCAATTCCTTCTGATGTTGTTCCATTATATGAAGAAACAACTTTAAGTTTGTGAATTCCTGCTGAAACACCATCTATCTTATAGTCCTTTCCTGCTTCAACCTGATTACCTACAAGTACATTATCATCATATACCATATACTTATAATCTGCCTGATTTTCTCCTGCGGTTATGTTATATGTAATCTGATTGTAATCTTCTGATTTAACAGTAACACCTGCTGCATTTTCACAATGTGAAACCTCTACTGTTTTTGCGTCCCCATTTGTATCTAAAACTGCAATTTCTGTAATCTGGATTCCGTAATCTGCAGTCTTAGGATAATATGCTCTAACATATCTAACTGCACCAGTTGTACTAATATCATTAACCGTACAATTATCCTCGTCAAATGTCACATCTTCTCCTGCACTTGCAACAGTATTCCAAGTAGCATTATCCGATGAGAACTGAATTTCATAACCTCTTGTAATACATGTGTCATTAGCTGCAGCATCCTTATACTGTACTAATACCTGTTCAATAGTTGATGCATCATAATAATCACCTAAATCTATTACTGCATAACTTTCACCAGTATAGCCCCATCCTTTCTTACTTAATGCACAATGTGCATCTCCTGTTACATCTGCTTTTAACTTTCCATCATTTAAGTTTGCTTGAGCCCCTTCTGCACATTCTGGAAATAAGCTTGTAGTCTTACTTAATGCAAGGTTCTTTGTTGCATCTGCCACCATAGCCTTCTGCTCATCTGTTGCTGCAAAAACCGGTGAACTCATTGGCAAGCCAGCTACGACCATAGACAATGCACAAGTAATAGCTGTTGCTTTTTTTAGTCCTTTAAACTTTCTCATATAATCTTTCTCCTTTCGATTAACGTTTTTTCATCTCAAAGTTCCACTCTTTGATTGACTTATATTTTACCATATTTCCACCTTCCAAACAACAAAATGCACTAAAGAAAACACTTTTATTTCTCTTTTTTTATGCAACTTATACAAAGCAATATTTTGTTAATATAAACTAAAAAGAAGTCGTAGTCAACGCAACCACCACTTCTTTTTTAGTAATTTTACACAATAAAAATACTTTTATTCAATTTTTAATCCTTAAAATTTATATCAAAAAACATATTATTATCTTACCATTAGCTTAGGAGTTCTATCCACTCTATAAATCCCCCAGTTTTTTTCTGCTTCGTTTGGTCTGCTTCCGCCCTTCCATGGTTCATCAAAAGCTTCAAACATGTAAGCAATTATTTGTTCTTTGTCTGTCCAATCCCAAAACTCGTCATAATACCTTTTCTGGTTTTCTTCGTTTGCCTGACCTTCTTTCATTTGTTTAAAGTCAGCGCAGTCTGTTGCCCAGCCTACTTCTGAGAACAGCACAAATTTGTCCGGGTACATTTCCTTAATTTTTTTGTACCATGTTTTATTTACTTCCAAAGCTTCTTCAACTGTATTTCCATACCATAATGGATAAGAATGAACACTGATAATATCAAGATGCTTTGCAAGTTCTTCTAATTCAACCCACTCAAAAGCGCCTTCATTAAAAGTAACCGGTTTACCTGTTCCTTCTCTTAATCTGTCTGCAAACTTAATTAAACGTTCTACAGGCACATTGTTAGCACCCCATTTTGGTGTATTTTCGTTTCCAACTGAAACAGCGTTAATAACATCAGAGTAGTTATTAGCAATTTCAATTAATTTTTCAATGTTATTATCATTTCTTTTTGCTCTATTAACAAGTTCCGCATCTGTGTAAGTTTCTTTTAACCATGGACAACCCGGATTATTTACCTCTGATATTAAATCTGGTCCTAACATTACCTTCATATCAAGACCTAAGTCGCGAATTACCTGACATGTCATTTCAGCATAACTAATTGGATCATACATTCTAATGTATTTAAATCCCATTTCATCTAAAATTTTTAAAGCTCGCTCTAAAACAGTAGTATCATCAATCATAACCAATCCACCATCTGGTCCAGGTTCCAAGTGAATCCCAACACTTTTCCCCTCCTTAAAATTGTGTCCACCGAAA
>OGZV01001858.1_pt1 | contig 18110 bp, 12 predicted proteins | sample 1576861 | NCBI WGS metagenome assembly OGZV01 (sample SAMEA3541501, study PRJEB24748) | human gut metagenome | biome: human gut; feature: human-associated habitat; material: faeces | place: China | collected 2012
TCACCTTTTTCTATTTGAAGCGAAATATGGTCAAGCGCTGTAAAACTTTCTTTGGAAGAGCGAAATCCACCGGGCTTCTCATATATTTTGGTAGCGTCTTGAATTTCAATATACATATTGTCACGCCTTTCCCCATGCTTTCATCACGGTTTTTTCAAATTTTCCGATGAGTGCATCTAAAATAAATCCAATCAGGCCAATCATCACCATTGCAGCAAGCAAATAATCCATTCTTAAATTATTTCTGGCATCTATAATCATATAACCCAGTCCTGACTGGGTTCCAACCATTTCGCCGGACACCAAAAATATCCATGCAGAACCTAAAGCAACATGCAAACTGTTTGCAATTTGCGGGAATACCGCGGGAAATACAATTTTATATAACACAGCAGGCTGCTTAATTCCAAAATTCTTTGCTACCTTTAAATAAACAGGGTCTATATTGCGTACAGCAGAAATGGTAGAAAGCAAAACCGGAAAAAAGCCTGCAAGAAAAATGATAACAATTGCGGGAACGTCTCCAATGCCAATAAACAGCACAATAAAAGGCATCCAAGCCACTGGGGCAATCGGACGAATTATTTGTAAAATAGGACTGATATATCCGTATAACGGCTTAAACCATCCTATTATTAAACCTAAAATAGCTGCTGAAACAACCGACGTGACATAACCAATTGCAAAACGATATAAGCTGGCTCCTATATTTGCGCCCATAGTACCGTCTGCAAATAAATCGACCAATGCTTTTCCTACTGTTAACGGTTTTGGAAAAAGCGCTTCTCCAACAGACGAAACACTGGCAAGAAGATACCACAGTAAAATTAACACTGAAAACGAAACCACAATATACCTTAATTTTAACAGACGTTTCATAACTGACTCCTATTCTGTCTGGTATACAAACTCTTCATAAGAAGGTGGATTTTCGGAAATGTGATATTTTTGCATACGAGCAACCAAATCATTATAAGCAGATTCCTCAATGGTCAAATCTGAAAAATCAATCCATTCCAGAGATTGCTGCAGCACATTATCAGGTTGTTTCAAGAAATTTTTCGCCACAGAAAGCGCCTCTTCTTTATCTGAAAGTTCAGAGCCGGCTTGTTGATATGCGTCGATGACCTGATTTGCCAACTCGCTGTTTTCATTGAGGAATTTATCGTTAAAAACAAGAGCGCAGCAAATGGAATGATCCCACAACTCATCCGATTGATATAACACTTTACCATATCCGCCCGTTACCGCTACAGAACCAAACGGTTCTGCCACACAATATCCTTGAATTTGACCGGACACCAATGCAGAAGGCATTTCCGCAGGAGATAATTCGGTTACTTGAACATCGTCTATGGTAAGACCATTTTGTTCCAGCATCTCCTGTAATAAAATATTGTGAGAAGAGCTTCTGTGCGGAATTGCAAATGTTTTTCCTTTTAAATCCGAAGCCGACTGAATGTCATTGCCTACAACAATCACATTACCGCTTGTATGACCAAGCGCAGCTGCTTTTAATCCTATATTTTGTGATTGCGCCTGCATTGCCAATTCAATCAGCACAGATGCACCGTCTACCTGACCGGAATTCAACGCATCCATCAGCTCCGGCCATGAACCGTATTTGACAAGTTCTACTTTTACATTGTCTGACTGAGAAAGTTCATACACAGGTAATGCATGTGTAATAGGCAAATATGCTATTTTTACTGTTTTTACATTTTCACTGTCGGAACCTCCTTCTGATGATGTTCCGCATGCGGTTAACAGTACAGTCATACTAGCCAACACTGCCGCAATCGGTATGATAAATTTTTTTAATTTCATCTCTCATTCTCCTCCTAAAGATACCGTCCAACCTAACGCTTTGCGTTTTTCTTTGAAATCTTCTACCAGTTGGTTGGCAATTTTTACATGGTCAACATCTACAATCATTTCAGAACCCAATAGTTCCTTTGTACCATGTGCCATAAATTCAGACACTTTTTCCGAACCCATGACAGGCGCATAAACGTTGTGATAAGAATTAATTCCCAATAATCTGAAAGACAGTGCCGCACAAATTCCCTTTTCATTGCTCCACTCAGGACTGGAAAAGGCATACGGCAGCTCTTTTATCGGAATATTTAAAGCTGCGGATATTCCGTTGAAAAAAGCAGACGCTCTTGCATTATCCAAACATTCGCCGAGATGCCAGACGGGAGGAATCTCTTTTAAAAACTCCCGCAATGATTCGCCGGTCCACTCCAAAGCTTTCTCTGAGCAAAATCCCAGCTTCAGCAGCGCAAATGACGCACAGCCGTTTGTAAGAATCAAAACGTTGTTTTTCAGCAGTATTTCAGCTGTCTCTACAATTTTCTTTTCGTAAATAACTCGTGGATTGCTGCAGCCTACCAAGTTCACAATGCCCAATACTTTTCCGTCTTTTAATGCCTGTGCTAAAGTTGCAAGCCCTTTTTCAAAATAGTGCTGTGCCCATTCCACGGAAAATCCCATTTCAGCATCCACTTCATATTGAGGAATTTTAACGGGAATATCCCTTCTTTCCACAAAGCTTTCAATACCGCGTTGTACAATTTTTTCTGCAATTTGATGAATTTCTCCTATATTGGAATGCTCATGGTCCAGTCCGTAGTGTTCCGCACCGGGCAGTCTTCCGGAATCGCTGGTGGTAACCACGGTTGTTCGGAAACATTTTGCTACTTCCATTATGGAAGGGAACACATCCTGCACATCTGCAACCCATAAATCCAAAGCTCCTGTTCCAAGCACCAATTCGGAACCAACTGCATTGGATAGCGGAATCACATTATCATAACGATACATTGCGGACAAACCGGAGCAGCAGATACCGTAAAACTGAATACCTAAGGCACCTTTTTCTTTGGCCAGCTGCACCATTTTCTCACTTCTTCCAACTTTTACAATTTCACTTACCAGCACGGGAGAATGTCCATGTACCGCAATATTGACATATCCTTTTTTCAAAGCGCCTAAATTAATCTTAGAACGACTTCTATGAGGCAATCCATACAAGCTATCCATTGCAATGGAAGAACCAAGGCAGGAGGACCAAGCGAAAGATACGCCGGTTCTTAAAAACTGTTGCATTACGTTTCTCCAGTCACTGTCCGTACCTGTGGTAGTTCTGTGTAAACTTTCAAACACTTCATGGGAAGGGCTGATTGGAATAATCCCCAATTGTTCCCATGTTTCCACCCTTTCTTTCGGTGCAAAGGAATAAATGGTTTTGTGCTTATCCGGAACTGTTCGAGATAAATCTTCCAATAAAATATCTGCAACTTGTTCTGCAAGCTCATTGAGTGTTTTTCCTTCTGTTTCAATGCCAAAATTTTTACATACGGCATAAATTTTTTCTTTTCCTTCAATGGGAATTGGAGCTTTTCCTTGCGCTGCAAATTTTAATGCAAGCATACTTTCACGTCCGCGTGCTCCGTGGGCTGCTGTACCTGCTGCCACATGACGCAAAAGATTTCTGGCCGCAATTAAATCTGCGTCCGCGCCACACACGCCACGAGGGGATTTTTTTGTAATTTTGCAAGGTCCCATAAAGCAGTTTTTGCAGCAGGTACCCGCAATACCAAATGTACATTGAGGTTGTTGCGCATCAAAACGGTCAAACGTTGTTTCAAGACCCATTTCTTCCATATGTAAAAGCATTTCTCTTACCGCAGGGTCAGGTGTTTGTTCGATGACATCTTGTTTGTTCGGAAATGTTTTTCTGTATTCCGCTACTGCTTTCATGTAGTCATCAATCCCTCCATGATGATGGTGATGACTATGTGTGTGTTGTTCAGACATTCATTTTCACTCCTATTTACATACTGTGTTAGTATGTTTATTGGTTGTTGTATATTTTACTACATAAAACATCTTTTGTCTAATATTAATAACCTATAACTTGTTATAGGTTTTGCCTAAAATCAGTCTGACAATATGCAAATGTCCGAATACACGTAAAAATAAAAACCATGCCAAACAAAATGTTCGGTATGGTTTTACCTTATATCACATAAAAATCGCTGCTGCCGAATTTTTCAAGGATGCGCTCGTTGTTTATCCTGCGCAGGGAACTGGTGACAATGGCATCGACCGTTCCGTCCTGAAGGGCCTCTGCCATCTTCTCAGTCGAATCGAAATAAACCGATGTGTAGGTAAAGCCTTTTGGTCTGTGCATACTCTGCAAATTCAGCATTCCGGGAGTTTCCGTTCAGGAGTGCAACACGCATCCCATTGTAGGTACTGTATTGCCCCTCAACGATAGCAGTATTATCGCCGCGGATCGTCAGGATACCGTTGCTGGTTCCGATGGGACGGGAAAAATCAAACACTTCTTCGCGGGCAGGCGTTTTGCGGGCAGAAGTGACCATGTCGATCTCGCCGTCCAGCAGCATCCGCTGCATATCCTCCCAGCTTTTGTCATAGCCGATGTACTCATAGTCTGCATCCCAATAGCGCGCCATCAGGCGGAGAAAATCATAGCCGTAACCGCTGCGGTTTCCATCCTCATCCATCATGTGATAGCCGTCCATCGCAAAAAAGCCAACGCGCACGTGCTCATGCTGGCTTTCCGCCTCTTCCGCACGCGCCGGGAAAGACAGCAGCGCCGTTAGAATCAGCATCGCTGTCAGAATGGCCAGTTCCCTGTAAACACCGGCACGCTTTACAAGATTCATAGTACAATCCCCTCTATTTTTATATTACATGTATGGCGCCTAAAAAAGCAAACAACGCTTTCAAGGTATGGCGAACCCATACCTGAAAGCGTTATCTAACCTTATAAAACAATATTTGCGGGCAACCGAAAACGGCAGAGCATTATATTTGCTCTGCTCTGCGGTCAGTAAATCTCTGTGCATTCAACCTTGTCAACCTCTGTTTTCAAAAAAGAACACAAAGCTACTGATGGCAGAAAAAGCAACATTTTTTTCTGGCAACTGGCTGACCCAATGGGCCCCTATAGCTTTGCGTCGCCGGCTTGCGCCGGGTTTGCTTATGAACTTGATAGCAGATATTATACCATATAAGTCGTCGATGAACAAGTCAAAAATCAGAATAAAATCAAATAAATTCATTTTTTGCTTCTTACAGAAAAGTTGTACCGGAACACATTGCTGTTTGAAAAATGGGCGGCGTTGGTGATTCTATCATCCCTCTGATGCAGCCTCGCCCGGCTTGGTCGCGATGAGCTTATATACCGCAGTGTCCTTGGGTTCCAGCACCGCGAATAGCACATGGAACAGATTCATCATATTCACCATAACTTTCCCACCAAAGCCGGTAGGCTTGCGGGTGTTTTCAAAAAACGACATCCTTCCAGCCTGTCGAAAAAGGTGTGCTCACCCCTTGGCCCCCTCTGCGAGGGTGACTCCCCACAGCGTGGGGAGATGTCGCGAAGCGACAGAGGGGCCTGGGCCCGAAGGGCTCCGCCCGCAGGCGGTGGGGGAGAGAACTGTACGGCTGTCCGAAATATTTCGGGCTATGGCAAGGTTCTCTCCCTCCGCCCCTTCGGGGCACCTCCCTCGCAGAGGTGCGTTCAGATACATGGTCAGCCCTTCCATGAGAATCAGCACCGGCACATTCTGCTCGCTGATTTCTCCGCCCCCAATCTTCCACTTTCAGGAGAATGTGAATTTACGCAAAATCCATGAGGTAGATTACGCAGAAAAAGACTGCAACAATTGTTGCAGTCTTTTTGGTTAGACATCGGGATTTGCCGTTTGGTCTATGCCTTTTCCTCAGATTACTTCCAATTCAAGCGTTTTGGGCAGCAGACCTTTTGCTTTCACCGTGACCGTAATCTTTCCGGGGACATCGCCGCCGCGGACCACGGCCAATGCCTTGCCGTAGTAGGTCGTGTGGGTATCGGAGAAAAAATTTTCCCCCATGTTAGGACGTGCAGAACCAAGGGCCAGCAGCGTCCCGGCACCGGCAACCTCCACCGTGACCGCAGTATCCTCAGAAGATTTTGTGATGCCATCCGCCCCCGTCAGGTCAATGCTGATGTAGGCCAAATCCTGCGCTTTTGCCTGCAAGGTGCTCCGGTCGGCCACCACACGCAGTTCGGCAGGTCCTGCCGCTGTCTTCATGGAAGTGCGGCTCTGTTCTTTTCCCTCGCCATCGTAGCTGATTGCGGTGATGGTACCGGGCTCATAGACAACGCGTTTAAAGACAGCCTTGTATTCCTTCGTCTTTTTTCTGCCATAGGAATGCCCGTTGACAATGAGTTCCGCCGTTTCGCCGTCAGAGTAGACCGTGACCTTGGTTTTTTTGCCTTCACAGCCGGCCCAGGACCAGCTTGCCACTGCGTCTGTGTCACGCCACATGGATTCGGAGCCGGTTTCCCCTGCGTGGGTGTACGGTTCTACGCCGATGCCGGGGGTATGGTCCAGCCCCCAGACCAGCCGGTTCCACTGTACCTCGGGGCGAAGCTTTCCGCAAATGTCGATCACGCCGCAGCCGGCGGAGATGATGGGCGCGTCCTGACCGGGATTTTTGAAGCTTTTGTAACGGACGGTACCGATGCCTGCCTCTCCCAGATAATCCCAGCCCGTCCACATAAAGTCGCCGATGACATAGGGGAATTTTTTCACCAGTTGCCAGTTATGATACAGGTTCTTGGGCAGGGTCTCGGACCCGACAATGACGCGATCAGGATGGAGCGTACCGTCCTTCTCGTATCGGGACGCGGCGTAGTTGTAACCGCCAATATCCAGATAAGAGAAACTCACCTTTGTGGCATCGTCTGCGGCAGGTTTGGCGGCCATTTTTTCAATCATACCCCCGGCCAGGTTCATCAGCATGTTGAAGAAGGCACTGGTGGGAACATTGTCCATCGTCTGACTGCCGTTTTGATTCTCTTTCCCGTTCTTTTTGTTGCCGTATATGCCGCCGCCCTTGGCCGACATGCTGCACAGCATCAGGTTGACCCCCATCGTCACTGCTTTGTCCGGGTCCAGCTTTCGTGCCAGGACTGCCAATTTTTTACAGTACTCCTGTCCTTCGGGCATAGCCAGTTCGGAGATTTCATTTCCGATAGAGTTCATGACCACACTGGGATGATTGTAGTTTTTGATGACCATAGCGGTGAGATCCTGCTGCCACCATGCGCGGAAATCCTGGTCCGCATAGTCGTAGGGGTTTTTATGTACCAGCCAGTTGTCGCAGAATTCATCCATGACATACAGACCCAGCCGGTCACAGGCATCCAACAGCGCCTTGGAGGCAGGGTTGTGGGCGGAACGTATCGCGTTGAAACCGGCCTCCTTGAGCAGACGGACACGGCGGAACTCGGCATCCTCAAAAGAGCAGGCGCCCAGAATGCCATTGTCGTGGTGGACGCAGGCGCCACGGAGCAGCGTTTTCTTGCCGTTTACAAAAAATCCTCTGGTGCTCCAGCTAAGGGTACGGAATCCAAACCAAGCGTCCGCCTCATCCACCATCTCACCATTTTTCAGCAGTTCCGCTCTGCATCGGTACAGTTCGGGATGTTCCGCGTCCCAAAGCCGCGGCTGGGAAACGGGAATGTCCGCCGACGCAGTGCCTTCCTTGACCGCAGTTTCGGCCTGCGCTACCACCTTTTCACCATCCAGAACAGAGACTCTGACCGTATCACCGCCGGTGACCGAAACCTTCACATGGGCCGCATCGTTTCCGGAGGTGGAGACGAGCAGTCCATCCGGGCGGATATGACTCTTATCCCCCAGGAAGAGGTTTACGCTGCGATAAATTCCGCTGCCGGAATACCAACGGGAATTGGGTACCGACGAGTTGTCCGCGATCACTTTGATTTCATTTTCTTCGCCATACTTCAGTTGTGGGTCCAGCACCACAAAGAAGTTGGTATACCCGTACCGCTGTTCAGCCACAAGCGCATCGTTCACGAACACCTGCGCGTTTTGATAAACTGCCTCAAATTCCAGCACAGCGGACTGTGTCCGCCACGTTTCAGGCACAAGAAACCGTTTGACGTAGACATAGGCCCCGCCGGGAAAGTATCCGCACGCTCCCGCTGTTGCCGCATCCTTCGAGCGTTTCTCGTACAGCATGGCATCGTGGGGAAGCGTGACCGGCTGCATAGACGGTTCCTTTCCCACGGCGCCAAATAGCCAACCTCGGTTAAAATCTTTCTTTTTCACTTTCCTGCTCTCCTTAAATATGCGCGAACGCTTCGCTGTTTGTGCAATATACGATATCGTTTCGGCCTGCGATTGATTCAAAAAGCCGCTCCAAAGCATACCAACTGGCGTTTCCCTTGTCGTAGTCCATTTCATAACTGTGTGCCCACAGGAACAACAGCAGATCCTTTTCTCCTGGTTCCTCACATTTGAAACGCTCCACCAGTTTCACGGCATTTTTCAGAATCAGCGAGGAGGAAGGCCGAAAGTTCATCGGATCCTCCGGGAACGCAAAGCCGCCGGAGGGAAAGACCACTCTGGCATATTGATACCCCTGCGCCTTCAGATACGCCTGGGCAGCCGGCGAGGTTGAACCCTGCGCATAGGCGTGTCCCACGACTGTAGTGCCGAAGATTTTTTCCAGCGCGGTCTTGTCCGCATCCACCGATGCGCGCATTTCATCCTCGCTGACAGCCCCCAGCGGTTCATGCCGGAAACCATGGGTGGCAATCTCCATTCCCTCATAGACCTGGCACACCTCGTCCTGTGGGATTCGGTTGTGCTGCACATAGGAAAATGGCCACTTGTGCTTTACGCCTTCGGGGCAATCCTGAAAAGAGAAGGTTCCAAGCCCCTTCACCTCACCGCGTGTGCCAAGCAGGCCGGCATTGAGGTTGAAGGTCCCTTTGAGCCCGTATTGCCTCATGAGCCGGATCACCCGTTTGTCCTGTTCCAGTCCATCATCAAAGCTGAGCGTGAAATACTTTTTTCCCATGCTTATGCCTCCCCAGTCAGCTTTTGCAAATCATACGCCTGCGCCAGCAGCATTCCTCCGGCCTGATTCGGGTGCAGGTGATCCCCCTGGTGATAACGCTCGTCGGTGAACGAAGGATTCTTCGGATCGCGCAGCAGTGCATCCGCATCAACCATATAATCGAACAGCGCGCTATCTCGGATCCATTCATTGATGCTGACTCTCAGCGCCTCCATCTCCGGGGTATACCCTTTTTTCACAAAACCGCTGCGGGGCGGAAGCGTCTGGGCAATCACCCGGACACCGGCCTTATGAAGCCGATCCACAATATCGGTTACAGCCGAACCATATTGTTCCAGCGAGATGACCGCCCCTGTCTTTTGGGAATAGTAGGCCACATCATTGACCCCCAACGCCAAAATCACGCCGCAGAGTCCTGAAAAACGGAGTACATCGCGCTCAAAGCGGGACACCCCTTTTTCCCCGTAGGAAGCTCCCATCAGGCCCGGGACATCATAAAGCAGACAATTCCCGCTGATTCCGGCGTTCATCAGTGCGTAGTCACCGCCATACGCATCGAACAGACGCCTTTGCAACGGTTTTACCCAGCGGTTCAAAGCCGTTATACTGTCCCCGAACGCCACGATGATTTTGGAAGGCTGCCCGGTAAACACCTCAATCTGATCCATCCCGGGAATCGCTTCATAAAGGCCGTACTGTTCCATATACTTTTCCCGCCGGGGTGGGGGCAGCTCGCTGTCCGTCGTATGATTTCCCTTGTAGCTTACCGCATTTCCCTCGATCATATTGCTGTCCATGACCTTGGATGCATAGTAGAGTCTGATTTCCAGCTCTTCCCCCATCGTCACCGGGAGCGTCAACGCATCCGAATAGCAGCTTTCCCCCGCGGGGACCGTGAAAACACAGCTGCCGTCCCGCGTGACGGTATGCATCTCTCCATGTGCCCACACGGTCAGTCCCCCAATGGTGTAGGGTTTCTTTCCATAGTGGTTGGAGAAGCGGATCCGAAGTTTCTCGCCCGAAACCTGGGATATAACAGAATACACCACTGTTTTTTTCTTGCCCGCCAAAAAGCCTATCGCGAAGGCAGGGGCCGCGGCTTGGTGCCAGATTGGTGTCCAGTCCATTGTTATCTCTCCTTATGCCAATGTAATACTCAAGATGTCAAGCGTTCCCTTTCCCTTATACCGGAAATACAGCGGGCAGGAATCCAGGGGGCGCCCGCTCTCCAACGCCAGACGTCCGGCATCGAATTTTACTCCGGCGGTTGTCCAGTCGGCTGTCCCGGCAAGGGGAATGGATGCTATGACAGGGTCTTTTTCCCCAGATAAGAGTTCCAGCACGCCGCCTGCGCCGCGAACCGTTACAGCAATGTGGGTGCTTTCACTCAGATCAAAATATCGGAAACCGGCAATACTGCCATTCTTCATTTTGGAAATATACGCCTTTGGTGCCGCGCTCTCTGTCTCTATGGTCACTTCCCGTTCCGCGGGCTCCGGCGGCTCGTAGTCCGGACCATCCTGGGTGATCTCGGGTCCGTCCATCGGGTTGCGCAGACCAAACATTCCGGCATGGTGCAGGACGCAGGCAATGTAGGCCGGATAGGTCCCGATTCCCTTCAAGGGGCCGCCATTCAATCCGCAGCTTGTGGACTCCACCATGCGGATGGTCCCGTCCTCACGGATCTCAATGGGCTCAGCTACCGCCTGTCGGTTTCGTTTGGCGCCATTGGTCGTTCGGTGGTCAAATATATACCATTGCCCGTGGACGCATACCATACCGCCGTGGCTGTTTCCCATCGGATATGCCGCATTCATGAGCTTTCTGCCCTCCAGACCGATATCACTTGAGGAATGGATCGGTCCCTTGTGGATAAATCCCTTGTCGGGGAACAGGCTCATCGCGTAATTGAGCCCGGTGATGTCCGTGGCCGGATAGACCAGATAATACCACTCACCGATGTGACGGATAGAGGGTCCTTCCCAATAGTTCGGCTTCTTGGGATCAAAATCCGCCGGCATGATGATGGTTGGTTCGCTGATGATGGTCAGCATATCAGAGCTGAGTTCCATCACAAACAGACCCTTGATCTCGTGGCCGAATTGTCCGTTGGATTTCTGCCCGCTGCCCACGTAGAGAAACACCCGCCCGTCATCATCCACCAGAACGGCTGGGTCAAACATAAACCAATCCTCCGGCTTTGAGCCGTAGACTCGCCCGTCCGGGAAGTGAACATCGCCCAAATATTGGTATTTTCCCGCAGGTTTGTCACACACAGCGACCGATGTGATCGACGTATTGGCCACCGAATAGTAAAGGTAGTACCGTCCGTCTGTGCCGCGCACCACATCCGGTGCATAGTAGGACAGGTTCTCTTTATTCCACGGCGTATCTTGCTTTTTGAAGATTACGCCTTCATATCGCCAGTCGGAAAGATCCTCTACCGGGGTCGACCAACATACGTAATCGCCCTCACAGTATTCCTTGGCACCAAAGAGATCATGGCTCCCATAAATGTACAGCCGCTGACCAAATACCCTCGGTTCAGCATCCGGGATGTATTCCCAACTGGGAAGATAGGGGTTATAACATTGCCGCTTCACAGAAACTTCCTCCTTCAAAAATACTCAATTCTATGTTATACTATACTTAATTCCATGCTATACTGCCATAAAAAGGGGGGATGCCCGCATGGAACACCTGTTTTTTGACAGCATTGATGAAATGCGGAACCAGACCGGCAGCCATGGTCCGAACTATCTTCGCAACCATACGGCCGAACGGGACTATTTTTCTCCGTTGTCCATTGTAACCAGCATCCAGAAGCCTCAGGAGTATCTGTTTTCCAACTATATGGATGCATGGTCCTTTTGCGTTCACACTCCGAACAAACACGAATTCTTTCATGAGACCTACATGCACAAACATAATTTTTTTGAGCTGATGTATGTGCAGCGGGGCCAAGTCCGGGTGATGATCGAGGGGGCCGAGACTACCTATACGCAGGGAAACCTTTGTCTCCTCAATCGAAACACCATGCATCGCGAAACAGATATGTCGAATGCGGATATCGTTTACATCGGCATCGATGCCTCTCTGCTGACACAGTGGCCCAAATCATTTCCGCCGCCCTTTCAGTACAAAAGCATTCTCAATCAGTTTTTCAGCGACAATCTGTCGGAACGTGCCGACTATAAAAAGGACTATCTGGACTTTACCCTTTTAGGCGAAGATACGATCCCGCAGCTCACCCAGGAGTTGATTCGCGCCTTTACGGTCAAGCGGATCGGATACCAGTTTGACGTTTATTCCTCTCTGCTCCGGCTGTTTGCCGCCTTGGAGAATCCTGACATATACAAAGCAGCACACATTTCGCTGAGGAACAGTCAAGAACTGCTGACGGCGGAACAGGTCAAGAAACTGATTGAAACTCACCACGGGGCTATCCAGCGGACCAATCTGGCGGAGGCACTTAACTACTCCTGCGAGCATATATCCCGCATCATCAAGACAAACACCGGATACACTCTGAAAGCGTACTGTCAAAAGGTACAGATGGCCGAGGCGGCGCGGCTTCTGAGGACCACAGAGCTGCCGGTCTGCCAGATCGCGGCATCCATGGGCTATGAGAACAGAACGCAATTCTACAAAGTGTTTCGGCGCGAGTACGGCCTCACCCCCTTGGAATACCGCCGCCATATTGCGGAGGAATGATCCTTACCCGGCATTACGGTGATCCAGGCATTCCCGGATTTTTCGGCGCTCATCGTCCTTGATCGGGTATGTCCGCAGGATCAAAGCCGACAATACGCCGAGGATGGCAGGAACAAGACCCATGATAACGATAAACCAATTGAGCATGGTCGGAATCTGCGACAGTTCCCCCATGTATTCGGAGGTGACGGGATCCACGTTGTAGCCGATTGACATGAGCACAGCGCCAATAATCGCAGCCGAAAGCGCTGCCTGCGCTTTGACAATGAAACCGCCGACAACCATTGTCAAGGCAGAACGATCCTTGCCGGTTTTATAAATGTTGTAGTCCATAATCTCCATTTCCACCATGGATTGCGGGACAAAGTCAGTTCCCACCCCCACTGCCATGATGAACAGGGTAACGAAGAACAGCGCAGGAACATTCGCAAGCAGACCCGCCATCTGGGTAATAAACAGGACCACCCCGCCGACAGACTGCACAACCAGAAGGAAACAAGTCATTTTGATCGGGTTGTTCTTAAAGAGTTTCAAGAGCGGACGACCAATAACTGCACCAACCAGCAGCGGTATGAGCATCATCATGGAAGAAATGCCGTTGAGGACACCATACTGCTCCATGTTTGTGACGCCGGTGGTCAGATCCGTGCAGAATCCCCATTTTATGTAATACGCAGGCGTGGCAAAAATAAGGGACCAGATAAAACCGGAAAAGATGCCTTTCAAATAGTAGACCACCATCGGCTTGTTCTCTTTGAACAGAAGAAAGAAGTCCTTAAACTTTACCGGCTCTGCCTCTTCTTCCTGCACACTGTGCTTTTCCTTGACAAGGAACCAGCCAATAAGGGAGAGCACCATCGCTGCACCAACAATAGCAGTGATCAGGATGGCAAACGAGTCGTGATAGTTGCCCACGTGTTCGTTGACCGCAACCAGCACAGCTGTAAAGGCGGACGTAACGACGCCCAGGATCATGGTCCAAACCCGCGGCCCGATAACCAGCTTGGAACGTTCGTTGGGATCATTGGTCATCGTTCGGAACAAAAGATTATCCTTATAAACGGATGTTCCCACATCAAACAAAAAGTAGAAAACGATAACCCACACAACAACCAGTACGGGCTTGGACGCCAACTCGGACGGGAACGAGTAGAGGCATACACAGCCAATGCCGGTCAACAGTATGCTGAGGAGAAAAAAGGGTTTGTACTTTCCGATTTTGGTTCGTTTCCCGCGATCCATCAAAAATCCCTGAATGGGATCATCCACGGCATCAAAAATCCGCGCAAACAGAAGAAGCGATGTAGCCAAGGTCGCCCCCATAGCGCCCAGCCCGGCGTAGTCGGTCATATACTGCATAAACATACTGGACATAAACACGGTGCACAAACCATTTACAGTAGACAGCGCCGTTGCGCCGAAACAGTCCCGCAGCGTAATTGCGTCCGGATTTTTCACACGGACAGACTTGAGCATTATTATCCTCCTTATCATTTCATCAATTATTCTCAACCAACAAAGCCCGAATTCGTGCAATTCCAACAATTCAATGATAGAGTATTCCTTTGTATTCCACAATGACAAAAGGTCGCCCTTTTTCAATTTATTGTATCATTTTGTTTCTTTGCACCGAAGTGAGAGAGAATAATCACATTTTGTTACAACGCGGTATGTACCTTTCACAAAAATGGTCCACTGCACCATTTTGCCCGCCGGTACACAGGGCGGCGAGGCCTTACGGGTTATGCGTATTGTATGACACCGCCGCACGCGTATCAGAAATTTGCAATCTTCGCATAGAAGATGTCCGATTTGAGAACCCGCCACACATTCGCATAATGGGGAACGGAATGAAAGTGCGGGCCGTTCCCATTTTGCCGGCAACTGCAAAAAACCGCAGCCAATGGGAAATTGGCTGCGAGGAAATTGAAACATTCTGAAAACAGCAGGAAAAAGTTGAAAATTCCGCTGAAAACTGCAAAACGGGGCGGCAGGGGCGGGAAAACGCACACCAAGCCGCCCAACAAAAAAGCCCAACCGACTTAAAATGGTTGGACATCTCTATAAAACGCACCTGGAAAATCGGTCATCGACTTCGCTGATTTTGTGCGATACAACAAAGAAAAGAGCCTGTGGCATTCTTTATGTCACAGGCTCTTGGTGCGCCTGAAGGGATTCGAACCCCCGGAACCTGGCGTCGGAGAACTACGACGCGGAGTACAATTCGATGATATACAGTGATTTTTTGTTGGTTCTGCACTGCTACAGCACACCTATCACAAGCAATATAAAACAATGTGTCAGCGATAAAAACTGACCACCGGCAATAAAAATCACTGCCGGTGGTCAAAAAATGGTCAATGCGTGCGAGATACGGCGCTGCCTTTTGCCTCACCGTAAGCCCGTTTCATAGCGGCAGCAGACACAACCCACTGTTTGCCGAATTTGCATACGTCAACGCCATTTACCAGTTTCCCATAGGACACAGCTTTGCGCAGGGTAACAGTGATAAGGAAGTGATTTAAGCTTGACTGTTAGCTGACGGATTCAGGTGCTAAAAAGGACACCTATTCTTTTGAATAGACGCCCTTTTTTGTTGTGCCGCGGGGCTGTTTTTGAATTAGGTCAGATGGCCCAGCGCTGGCTTTCGGTCTGCAGATCTACCATGTGGGTGTACTGGCCGTTCCGGGCATAAAGTGCATCGGGGCTGCCCTGTTCGGCCACCACGCCGCCTGACAGCACCACGATTTTGTCCGCACCGGCTACGGTGCGCATCCGGTGGGCGATGATAAGGACAGTTTTGTGTTTTATGAGCCGGGAAAGTGCCTCCTGAATGGCAGTTTCGTTCTCCACGTCCAGACTGGCGGTGGCTTCGTCCAGCAGAATGATGGGCGCATCCTTCAGGAAAGCGCGGGCAATGGAAATGCGCTGACGCTCACCGCCGGAAAGGGCGCAGCCGTTTTCCCCGATGTTCGTGTTCCACTTGTCCGGCAGCTTTTCGGCAAATTCCTCGCAGTTTGCCAGCTTTGCCGCTGCAAGGACCTCCTCGTCGGTCGCGCCCTTGCGCCCCAGACGAATGTTTTCCAGTATCGTGTTGTCAAACAGAGTCACATCCTGAAACACGATGGAATACAGGCTCATGAGCTTTTCCGGGTCGATTCGGGAAACCTCCATGCCGCCCACGGTGATGCTGCCCTTCTGGTAGTCCCAGAACCGTGCCGCCAGCCGGGAAACGGTAGTCTTGCCGCCGCCGGAGGGTCCCACCAGTGCCGTGACCTCGCCCTGCTTTGCGGTAAAGGAAACATCCCGCAGCACCGTCTCGCCGGAGTTATAGGCAAAGCCCACATGGTCGAACACGATATCGCAGCCCTGATTGGTCAGTTGCTCGCTGCCGGTCTGCAGGGGAGCGTCCAGAATCTCGTTCATCCGCCCCACATTGGTACGCATGGCGATGACCGCCGCCAGATTCTGCAACGCGCCCTGCATAGGGTCGTACATCCGGGAAGCCGCCATCAGGAACAGAAACAGGGTCAGCACGTCGATACTGCCCTGCACCAGCAGCACCGCGCCGGTGAGTGCCACCGACGCAATGCCCAGCTTGAGCACCATGCCCGCAGAGGACACAAACAGCGCTGTTTCCAGCTCTGCCGCGATGGACTGCTTTTCCACAGCCCGAATTTTGTCGGAAAGACCGGACAGATACCGCTGCTCCGCATTGCCGGCTTTCAGGTCGCGGAGGGTTTCGATGTACTCCTGAATACCGTCCGCACAGACCATTTTCGCCGCCATGGTCTTGGCCTGCACCTTGTCCTGCACCCGGTAGCTGCCCACCACGATGGCGGCAGATACCGGGATTACCCACAGGGCCGCCAGCGCCATCCGTCCGTCAAAGGCGAACAGGCTCAGGGCAATGAGTACGGTGGAGATGAGGGAACCGAACAGACCGGGGATGAAGTGGGAGCAGTTCTTTTCCAACACCTCGCAGTCTGCCATGATGGTGCTGGTCAGGTCGGCAAGGTCGCGCTTGCCGAAAAAGGACAGGGGCAGCTTGCGCAGCCGCTCCGCAAGGGTCAGGCGGCGGGTGCCGCTCTCTTTATAGGTCGTAAAATAGGTGCCGTTATACTGGAACCATGTGGTCAGCAAAATCAGTGCAAAGCAGACCGCGCACCCCGGCAGATAAAAGGCGGTTCTATCGCTCGCGGATGCTTTCCTTCAGTGTCATCTCCTAGTATAGCAGGATTTTCCATCTTTCTCAACGGAAAACCTGCGCTTTGGCTCTGCATCTATCCCGGTAAACGTATGGTTTTTTTCAGCTGTGTGCGCTATAATAGGTAAAATTCCAGAATACTGGGATCAGAAAAGGAGGAAATAGCCTTGAACAACATGCTTGGCTATCTGAGGGACTACAAGCGCGAAAGCGTGCTTGCCCCCCTGTTCAAGATGCTGGAAGCCACATTTGACCTGTTCGTACCACTGGTCATGGCCGATATCGTCAACGTGGGCATTGCCGCCCACGACCTGCACTACATCCTGGTGCGGTGCGGCATCCTGCTTCTGCTGGCCGTCATCGGCCTGACCTGCAGCCTCACGGCGCAGTATTTTTCTGCCAAGGCGGCGGTGGGCTACTCCACTTCCCTGCGGCATGCCCTGTTTGCCCACATCCAGAGCCTGAGCTTTTCGGAGATGGACACCCTGGGCACCAGCACCCTCATCACCCGCATGACCAGCGACATCAACCAGGTGCAGAGCGGCTTGAACCTGTTTTTGCGCCTGTTCCTGCGCAGCCCCTTTGTGGTGATCGGTGCCATGGTCATGGCCTTCACGGTCAACGCGCGGGCCGCCCTGATCTTCGTGGTGGCCATCCCGCTGCTGAGCGTGGTGGTGTTCGGCGTGATGGTCATCACCCGCCCGCTGTACAAGACCGCGCAGGTGCGGCTGGACCGTGTGCTGGGCCTGACCCGCGAGAACCTGACCGGTGTGCGCGTGGTGCGTGCCTTTGACAAGGAGCAGGACGAGATCGACCGCTTCGAGAACGCCAACGACCTGCTGACTAAAATGCAGCTCCATGTGGGCCACCTTTCGGCCCTGATGAGCCCGCTGACCTATGTCATCATCAACATTGCCATCGTGTCACTGCTGTATGTGGGCAGCATTGAGATCAACGTGGGCGGTATGGCCTCCGGCGACGTGATCGCGCTGGTGAACTATATGAACCAGATCCTGATCGAGCTGGTCAAGCTGGCCAACCTGATCGTGCAGGTAAGCAAAGCGCTGGCCTGCGCCGGCCGTGTGCAGGCTGTGCTGGACACCAAGCCCGGCATGGACTTCCCCGCCGAGCTGCGCAGCGAGGTGCCCGCCGACAAGGCCGGTGACGCCGTGCGCTTTGACCATGTGAGCCTGACCTATGCCGGGGCCGGCGCACCCAGTCTGTCCGACATCAGCTTTACCGCCAAGCGCGGCCAGACCATCGGCGTCATCGGCGG
>OGZV01001860.1_pt1 | contig 18110 bp, 14 predicted proteins | sample 1576861 | NCBI WGS metagenome assembly OGZV01 (sample SAMEA3541501, study PRJEB24748) | human gut metagenome | biome: human gut; feature: human-associated habitat; material: faeces | place: China | collected 2012
GTGAGCATGCCCATATAGGTGATAGCGGGGCTTCACTTCCAACACCCGCCGGCGAAGCGGTGCATTCCCCCAATGCGTTCCGGCCGACTTGTCCAGTAACATCACCGGAGGCTCGTGCGTAAGGAGTACATCCACCCCATCAGGAATCAGACTTTCCGGATGATTGTAAGCCAGGCCGAAGAACCTCACCCCGTCTATCACGCACCCACGGTCTTGCAGAAAGTGCATACCGTCGGGCAGGTCCTCAATCTCCTCCGCATCCCAGAGGCACAAATCATGATTCCCTGTCACAAATAGCTTATGAGGATACGGAAGTCCCGCAAACCAATTCAGGAAGTCAAGTACTTCCTCTTCCGTTCCGTTTTCTGTAAAATCTCCGCAATGCACCACCACATCCGCCTCTGGAAGTTCCGCCAGCCGCGCATGTTGATTATGCGTATCTGATAATTGAAGAATTCTCATTGAATTGAAATATGAATGTTATTAGTTTCTGTTTCACCCTCTCCAAACACCTTATAATCGGAAAGCCCCAGTTCCTCATACCTATGGCCTGCTTCCTTATGAATAGAAATGATCCCTATCCGAGGTTTTACAGCCTGGCATACCTCTCTTAAAGTCTGTACATCGGCATGACCGCTTGTGTGAAAACCATCTTTTACTCCATCGTATATCCGACCAAGGAAAAGGCTACGAATACGACTTTCCCTAAAAAGCCATGTCCACGGAAGTCCCCCGTATGAAGAATCCTTTTTCCTTCACACTCAATCAGCAACATATACGCATCGAAAGCTGAATGGCTCACAAAATACGGCGTAACGAATATCTTGCCTTTGCCAGATACATCCATGCGTCTGGCGGTATGGTAAGTGTGCATTCTTTTCACCGCTTCCACCAGTTTTGTATAATCACCGTAAGCCATCAAGGCCTCATACTTACCAAGCAACACTTCTTTGGCGCCCGCACCATGATATCCAGGAAGATTGCTTCCCAAGTCAATCAGTACCTTGCATCCTTCCGTCGAGATTTCCGTAATACACCCGCCTATCTGGTTGGCCCCCCGATGAATCGTGATGTTCATAGTTTCAAGAGCGGTTTCTGTTTGTCCATGATGCAGATGCACGGCTGCCCAATTTCGTCACACGCACTCTTGAAACGCTCCATCTCCGGGCCCGCGTATGCCAGATAGAATTCAGGCTTCTCAACTGGGATTTTTACTCCCTCAAGTTCTTTCGGCAAGATTCCAAACTCTACCTTTGCCGACAATACACCTTCCATTTCCTGCACAAATTCACGATACCCCTTGTCGCTCCCTAAGGTATCCTTAAACTTGGCGATGTGATCTTGTACTCCAGACTTCATATTTTTATTAAAAGAGCCATCCCCTTGCAGCCCCGTAGCCCCTATTCCCTTTTTCAGTTCAATGACAGCCAGCCGATAATTCTTTCCCGGCTGTACGGCAATGATGTCAAAGCGAGGATGAGAATACACCTCAGAATGATAACCGACACTTTTATCTTCCGTAACCGAAAACTCAATATCTATCACTATGAAATCAGTCTCTTCCCCTTTCCTGTTACACACCGATATTTTCTGTTGCAGCAATCTTTCTTCATGCGCTCCATCCGCTTCTTCTAACAATGCCTGGTTCCATTTATCCATCACCTTTCCTGCCTCCTTAAAATATGCTTCCGGAGTTTCAATCTTCATCAATCCATCACTTTTTGCTTTCAAATCCGCAAAAACCTTTTTAGCCTCGGACACAGACAAGCATTGTTCTTTCCCAATCTTTCTTTTACGGAGCTCTGCCTGTTCGTCATTAGCCATGAATTCCATCCAGGTTCTGGGAATATTCTGATGCTCTTTTTTGAGATAAAAATAGTTAGAATCAAAATTCTTTGTCCGTGAAGTGATTTTTAATATCCGCCCTCCTTTGTAATAAACATGCACCTCATTACCTCTCAAGTGGACATCAAGTTTTTCATCTATCGGTACCTCAGGATTGTTTACAGTGGCATTCGCATACGCTATAAACCCAGCCCATTCGCCATTGTCCTTCCAAATACGGTAATCCTTAAACTCACCTCGTTTAATATATGCCATAATTTTTATTTTATGATGATTTCATCTATATCTTTTCCACGTAGCACAAACCCGCTTCAGCAGGCTATCCTTCAACTCCTGCGGTTCAGGAGAATTTAGTGATTAAAAGGGGGCAATAAATTGATAAGGACAGCCCCCTACATCCGCCTTAAAAAATCCGCAACCACCTCTCCGACGAGTTTCCCCCACACAGGCTAAGCAAACAGCAGATGATAAGAACGATAACTAAGGTCATCAGCCAGATGACTACTTCTTTTTTATCAATTGATTTCATTGTCTTTCCTCCTTTTCTGCAATTATACATTAAGCCATATTATCTCTTGCACTTGGTGAAAACCCGCAACCTGAACTGGTGCGATGGAAGCGTCTCATCCGAGTATATCCCCCATTTACCCTCCGCGTCGGGCGGCAGCTGTAAAAAACATTCGTGCACCACGTCCATCGCCTCCGTCGTTTCCTTGTCGTCCGACCAGTCCGCATTTTCTATTGAGAACACAGCCATCGCCACCTCATCTGCAGACGAATACTTCGCCGGCAGCTTCTTCCACCAGTCCTTCACTTCCTTCCTCAGGAAATCCAGACTACCGGTAAGCATAAAAAAGTCGATGTGCTTAGAAGGAGTCGGAAACTGCAGGAAAGTCCTGAAATCATTAAAGTCGAAGGTAATCATGCAACGACGAAGCACCATCCCCAAAAGCGAATCCGTAAACCCGATTATCTTCCGGTCCGCTTCCTGAAACACTTCCGTAAGCGTGGCATACCGGGAGTCATCATAATCCACTGTATAAAGAGCGTCTGCCATCGGTTCCAACGCTTTCAGCAAACCTAAAGCATTCTTCCGCTTTTCCGCTCCCTCCGACGAATGGGGAATCGTTGCCACCAGAATGATTGCCTTGTTTCCCACCTCTCTGGCCTTCTGCAGGAAAGACCTGACGCATCCTTCTCCTGTTCCTCCACCAAGGCATACCACAAACACCGCCACAAGTCTGCTCCTTAATACACTCTCTATTGCAGGGAAAGACTTACTGCACTCATACTCCGCAAGCAAACGTTCCTTACCGCTACCCAGTCCTTCCTGTCCAATCAGGTATTTGCCGCACAAGGACAACTCATCCATTTCCTTCCTATTCATGCCAAACGCATACAGTTGCACATCAGGCAGACAGCATTTCCGCATCTGATCTACCACACGACCTGCTCCCCCGCCAATGCCCACTATAGATGCAAAACGTCCACTTCCCGGAATCAGCGCTCTGTAATCGAATAGCTTATCTAAATTCTCTTCCATACATTTTTTCTTTTAATGATTTTCATAATGTATGGCAAATATACACCTGAAGATATGCCATATAGGGGGATATGAAGAAAAAACTTTATCCGTCGCTCCGAATTATCTAATAGGTAACTTGTCCTGTTTTCAAAGTTTCTACCAAGTTAGGTTGGTTCTTCCATTCAGCGGGAGGAGCAATATGAAGATAACGATTGCACAAGTCCTATTGGTCTCCTAACAACAGAATCCGAAAAAAACGCTCCAAATATATAGGTGTATAATCAATACCTTTCTGTGCATTCTTGTAATTCGCTCTTACCAATGCATTACGGAAATACTAGGAATGATCAGCAAAAAGATTGTTACTCACATCAAAGCCAAATGGAACGTAAATATAAAATCGTAAAAACAGCTGTAGTACGCGTATTCCCTTCTCCAAAAGCATGAATCTGCCACAAACCCGAAACAAACCGTGCAATATGAGCAACAATCTCATCCGCTGAAAGTCCTGCATAACTGAAGTTTCGCTCCTGTTCCAAATCATAGTCTATGGCTCTCCGTAAATCTTCCCAGTTCAAGTAACTGACAGAATCCCCATTCAGCACCCATTCTTTTTTCATGATGTCATATTCTCGTATTTGTTAGCAAACTTTTCCCCCTCCTCAAATATTCTTCGGCACAGTGAAATATATCCATTTGTACTAAAATCCAGTGTACGTGTGGACAGGACCTTCGTAATATTATCAGAGACCTTGTCGACTTCCTGCTTTCCCTCGTCATCCGACTCACGATTCGTTTTTGACTGACAATAGCTCTTTATCTGTTCACGCACTTCATCAATGGTCATTTCACCTTCAATATACCTGTGTACCATATCTTTCAGATATTCAGAAGCCTTCAGGCTGTGTATACTGTACAGTCTACACAGCCTGAAGGCCAATTACCGTTTTGCCAGGCATACGCACTATTTACTGAATATTCCTTCTTATTATTTCCAATTACTGTAAACTGTTTTTAATAAATTCTATAGACTAATCATTTTTAATTATATATATTTTTTAAAACACCCATTTTGACACACGTTCCCAGATTATATTTAAAATAACATCTGTACGTTTATCTACTAATTCTTTATTCCATACATCATCAGGAGTCATTGAAGAAATTGATGACAAATGACTGTTAAATTCTGATTCTTGTAGAACATTTACAGTAGTATCTTTTAATTCTATTCCCATATTAGAAGCATTCTCCTTTATCAACTTTATTTTTTCAGGATCTTTCTCTGCCACTGTTTGATAATATAAAAGTTTCTCTTTCCATCCTTTATTTCCGACAGATGAATTTATATCTTGTGGAAGGAGCGTTAAATTACCGAGACTCTGAAATGTTTTTACATTTGTATCATATAAATCTTCATCCCACATCCCATGCCTGTTGGTCTGTGGAGCAATATGCTCAATAGTTTTTAGACCTGTTGAAAGCCATTTAGAAATATTTAAATAAGGAGAACAACCTTCCCTACCAATTTTTATTAAACCACGATTATTCCCATCTATAATAGTATCATGTGAGGCAATCATAAGAGCAAGCTTAATAACATCTTTTCCTGTAGAGTCATATTTGAGATACTGCTTAGCTTGCTGTTTCCATGATTCAACATTTGCGATGTTTCTCTTCTTTAATACATCATTAATATAAAATCTTACCGCATCTATCGAAAACCCATGCTTGTTATTCTTAAAGAATTCACGGTATGTTGTATCTAATCCCGCATTTGAAAATGCAGAACGCCATAAGAAATAATATCCAGCAATGAGTTTTACTATATCTGTAAATATTTTTGCATCCTGTTCTGTAAATGTATCTATACTCTCTTGGGTATATTGTTCTTTTAAAGAATTATACATACTAGCCAACATAGTTATAGCCATTTTGTGGTTAGATGATTTCAAGAAAAGAATTAGCATTGATGCCATATCAGAATCTGTTGCATTATTAATTAACGAGAATATTGCATTATTCTTCCCATCATAATCAGTCCATTCCTTATAAAACTCTGCATAGTTACCCATCTTCTTGATAAAAGCTTCTTTCTCGTGTATTGTACTTAACCCCAAATATACCTCATTCAATGTTTTTCTCTGATAACTAAAATGTGTTGACATTGTTCTCCCATCATAGGAAACAAAAAAAGATGTTAAGTAGTCATTAGTACGCTTATTTTTCTGAGGGGCAGTATTTACTTCTGAAAGAAAATCTTCTATTTTCTTGAAATACCGATCACTTACAGAATCTTTAAATTGAAGATCAGCCTCAGTATCAATAGTATTGACAACTGTCGGTTTAAATGTTTCAATAGCTGTAAGAGGAGTACCTGTAGCATTAAGCGATTGAAACATATCGAATGCCCAATCATCATCTGTGGGTTGAATTATTGTAAAACAACAACGATCTAGCAAATAATGACAAACGGCCAACGTTTGAACAAGTTCACACAAAATATATGAATTGCTCTTCTTGTCCGTAATATTTCTTTCATTTACAATTTCTACTAAGTCGTGGCGATCATAGTCCCAAAGTTGTTCCTGTGGAAAATTATCCAATATATCAACAGCTGTTGCAAAATCATCTGATTGCTCTTCATGGGCAATTGCAACGATTTTTTTGAGCCAAGCTTCAATTCTTCTTCCATTCTTATATAGCAATGAATCGCCATATTTATCCTTTGATAAACACGGAAAAGAACTCTTATCAACATATGCCTTAATAAAATGTCCAAGATAATTGGATAATTCAGATTGATATGCTTCATCAACATCTTTATCACGCGTCCAAAAATCCTTAGCTCCACGTATAATTTTAGGTTTCAATTTAGGGGTTCCTCGTCCCAAATCATAACTGAATAAAGTGGCCAACTTTTGATCAATCCATGTGTTACAGATTTCATTAACTTGCTCATAAATACAATTTGAACTCTTTATCTTATTCTTAATTTCCGTTAATCTTTTTACCAATAACGTAGCCATAAGAGCAATAGTAGATACACGCTGTTGGCCATCTATAAGCTTTTCAATTCTTGAAGGTACAGCCTGAATATCAACAGGATATATTTTATTTCTATTAGATTCTACAACAGTAATAATTGTTCCTAGGAAACGAATTTCCTTCGTATCATCTTTTACTTCCCCCAACGAAATTCTTTGAATGCCCCGCGTCAAATCTTCCAATAATTGCTCTATATTATCACTATCCCAACTATATTCACGCTGATAGAGCGGAATATATAAGCCTTGACCTGATTGATTAAAAAAGTCATAGACACTTCTATTCTCTGTCAGAAACGATTTTTCAATATTTAATACAGCCATATTTCTAGTAAATTAATTTATACATATGAGTGGTTTATAAATAGTCAGTACAAACAAATACTGATACTCTATTGTAGGATAGAAGAGAGAATCGGTAGTATTGTAATCAGTATATTTTATCCATCTGCATTATAATATATGTCATAGATAAAGATAAATCAAACTCTGAACTATTATTTAATGCATCAGAAAAAAAACGTTCAGGATTGTATACATCACCCACCTTATACATTCCATCGTCTGACCATACAACGTCTCGCAACATAAGCTTACCTCCTTATAATTAAATAAAACAATTTGCGCACATTACCTCGTCACCAAAAACATCAGCCAGTTTAGAACTTTTGTTTTGTTTCCTGTTCGCCTCTTGACGTTTTATTATATCTAACTTAATCTGTCTAATTCGTTCTGGTTTAATAAGCTCGGCTAAACTCTCATTTTGATTCCAAGTATATCCATCTTTTTCAAACTCCATTGCTTTCTTGAATAAATCCGGATGTTGTTCATACAACCAAATCCATTCTATTTTCTGCTGATAAAAGCAGAAATAACATCCAGAACGACTTCTACAGTAAGTCCCTTTCTGTCCATCAATCTCAAATGGTATCTCCTTGTAATAATCTGGAACTCCTACACCACTTTTTTCCAGCAGCTTAAAAATATCCTCTTTTACCAATACATCCGTATTATCCAATAAAGGAAATTCAGATTCTTTCAACTTTCCTACAGGATAATCTGTCGTCTTTAGAAATTTAAAAACGGCATGATTAAAGATTCTGATATCAAAATCCAACAAGGCATTTAACTTCTTTGAATAGTAAAACTGTTTGGTTATAGGTTTCCCTACTAAAGCCATCAATTCGTCCTTTAAGATCCCTTCCGGATACAGGTCATTGTAAATATCTATGATTCGATTTAAATTATCATTATGCAAGAACTTATTTATTACATCCAAGCTCCAAATATTTTTGCGAAAGGGGAATACAGCCTGAATATTAGGCTTAGAAGAAACATATCCATCTCGTTCTTCATCTCCACGAATTCCAACATAAGATATTGCATAATCTTCCCCTACATACTCTTCAAAAGGCTCTAGTTTCATTTTCTTCGTACACCAACGAGCCTGTGGAGAAGGCAAATAACCTCCTACTAGTTTCAAAAAATACTCAAAAGGAGTAATTAAGAGATTCTCATTCTTCACTGATTTCAAATCTTTAATCTTACCCAAAGATGCTTTTAAACGATCTATCAAGACATAAGTTTCCTGCAACTCACATCCTGTATCAGAATTATAGTATTCTATTTTTAACTTCGGATACTTTTTCTTTAGATAAATGGCTAATGCCGCACTATCCTTTCCTCCAGAAATTCCTAATATATGTCTTACTTTCATTGGTTAATCTTGCTATTTAATATACTTAATAACGTACAGATATCAAAATTTGCATCTCCTGAAAGAAGGCTGTTGATTTTATGCTCCAATTCTTTGGAACGTTGTTTGTCCTTTTCAGACAAACGATAAGTCTGATTTTTCATATCTGCTCCGCGAGTAGAGACCAAATCAAAAGCATAAATATCATCGTCTTTGCTTCCTTCATTTAATAATAACGCAATATCAGCATATTTTTCACATTCACGGAACATAAAAATTAAATTATCCACTAATTCTTCTTCTTGTTCATCCCGCAAAGTATCCAAAGATTGATCCAATGCAGCGTAACAAATTGACTGATACCATTCTATCCGATTATCAAATTGAGTCATTACATGGTGGTAAAATTCTTTCAATTTATCGGTAAGCAAATATTCTTTTATACATTTAAATCGGTCTCTTACCTCAATGATATACTCTGAGTATTCATAAGATTTAAATCCTAATGTATCTACCAACCGTTCTTCAATTCTATCAATAAGATGAGTATAACAGCTACGGAGCTCTTTCACAGCCCGCTGTATAATGCTACAATAATTTGACACAAATTGCTCCTGATTCAAATCTTCTCTTTTGTACCCTAAAGCCTCAGGCAAGTCCTCAAAGAAAGCTTTCTCTGGATCTTTAGCATTAGCTAATACATCACGGAATTTAAGAGTCGTCAAATGATTAAACTTATGTGTATGCTTTGTATATTCATTTAATCGATTATAAAAAATAAAGAACGGCTTTATCGTTTCCACGAACTTATCACTACTAATATCCTCTTTATCATCCAAGTTAATAAATTTCCGATATTGATTAAAGAAAGCCAATTTTATGCCATCCACTGCAAAGGCCTTCACTTCATAATCAGCCGCGTGTTTTTGAAATAAAGCCAATACTTCTAAATCTACTTCAGGTATATATCCACCAGTGTTTGCATCATATAACGAATAATCCTGACGTTTCATATAGAAATACGTAGGAATCCAGAAATCTAAAAATCCTTGCTTCAATTTATATGGCTGTGATAACAGGATTTTTAACAGTTCAGATATTCTACGAGCCTTATTTACTGTACTTCTTAAAAACTCTTCACAAGCATCCCAAACTGTTCTTATATTATTATTGGGCACATCGGTAAATCTCCCCTCAACATGCAAGCCTGTATTCCGCAATAAGGAGTAATAAATAGTCTTCTCTGGAGGAAATTTATCCGAGGCAAATCCCAAATCTATTTCATCACTATTCCCAACTAAAGCCTTTAAATATTTTGCTCTTGCTGTAGCAATTGGAGAACCAAGTTTATGTCTATTGAAAAGCTCATTATTCATGATAGGAGTATTATAATACACCTCATCACAAATATGTGATATCAGACTATTAAAATCTCGATGTGATATAATTTCTTGTTCTACACCTCGATACACCCAAGTTACATTTTTGTTATAAGAAAACAGGTTATCTGTAATAGCTTTATTTAATTTCAGTTCCTCGTATTCTTTATGCTTCTTTACTTCTGAAATAGCAACTTTATCATTCTTATCTATCAGAACTTTATTAAGAATATAATCACACTTATTAATCTCATAAAGATGTCCAATGATATCCTTTGTATTATTAAATACAGCAAAAACAAGAGCATGTTCGTTTTCTCTGCTAAACTCTTTTATCGAATCTAAGGCATCATTACGAGTTGAGAAAATCAACTCAACAACTCCATCTGTATCACCTGATGGAACAATATCCATGGGTGAGTCCAAAATCATGTAGTCAAAAAAGCGAGGAGTGCCACGTTGATAGAAATGAGCTTTTACAGGAGTAACGCGTTTATTAAAGAATACACGCAATTCATCGGCATAATTAACCGGTTTAGGCACCACATTGCCCGCTTTTATCATTTCTTCCTCAATATTTACATCAGTACCTTCAAACAAGATTACTCTCTGTTTATATTCTGCGTAACGAAACAACTGAACCTGTATTAGCTCATTAATAATACGCTCAGCATTAGAAATATTCATCGCATCTTTTGCATAGCATGCCAATTCTTTTACGGTCATATGAAAACTAGCAACCCCGAAAAGATTCAATAGTCCAACAGCTTTTACCAACTCTATTGCATCACACATCTCACGCTGTGAAGCCCAAATATTCAATCCTTCTGCACGAACAATCGTTGAATGAATCACACTCCAACTCGTAGAATCAAAATGTACATCTTTCAACGTTGAATAGAAATTGTAAATAATGTAATCATATACAATACCAAGATTATAAGTCATACACTTTTGAGGCTTAAACTCACTAAATGAGCCTTGACCTTTTGCCGCAAGAAACGAGAATAAAGAGCGTTCATTTTGTCCATATCGTTGAATGGCCTGAGTCATCACATAAGCGGCAAATGGATCCAACGGATATAATTCCTTAGCCGTAGAGTATGATAAAGTATCTTTTAAGAATTTAGTCGTTTGGCCAAGAGAGAATATTTCTCTGAAAGTATCTTCATCTTCGATTGCAGTATGAACTCCTCTTCGTTGACATGAAGCAAGATACAATAATTGTTCAACTGGTTCAACAAAAACCAATTCTTTAAAGCGCCCTTTTACTTTAGTCCATTCATTTCGTTGTTCTTCATTCAAACTTTTTGCATACGAACTAAAATTCTGGTGCAATGTCGTTATCAACAAAATATTTCTAGAAGGAACATTCACAAATTCCGCTAACTTTTGTAAGAAATACAGTTCCTGTTCAGGATTATTTTTTGCGGCATGTTCTAATATCTTACCAAATTCATCGATAACAAGCAGCAAAAACTTGTTTTCTTTTGCCAATCGCTGATAATACACCTTTAGCTCATCCAATACACTATTGGATGTACCCTCCCTATTAAGCTTGCGGCTTAATAAAACGCTTAAATCTGTATAATCACCTACAATATTTAAAATTTCAAATTCAGCACATTCAGAAAGCAATCTAGGGTTTAACAAGTATTTACTACGATTCTTTTTATCTAAATCGGCTTCTAATGCAAGCAAAAAACTAGATTTACCAGTACCATAGGTACCAATAATCGTATAAGAATGGATACCAGTCTTGAATCCATTTATAAGATTGTTGACCACATTCTGAGCGTTAGGAGTTACAATATATTGCATCCCTTTAGCAAACCCATTTTCTATATTGGCTGATAAATTAAATGTCTGCATTGTCGTAGTAATTATTTAAAATCATCATCATCGGATCAATATCTTGAATAAATTGCATCTGCCGGATTCCTGCTACATCACTATAGTTTACAAAGTTATTATACTTTTCCGCAATATATTTTAACATGTTTATTGTCTCCAAATCCGACATACAAAAGATTAAACCTAATTCTTGCAAAAGCTCATAAGGAACAGTTCGCTCCTCTCCTTTTAACTTGACTAAACCATAAAAGAAGATTTCAGGTGTAACCTGTCTTTTACCCTCTATATTAAAGAAATAGGCTTTATTATTATCGCTATCCATTCTTATTAAGTCAAGGTCTAGAAGTAAAGAAGAATAATCCTCATTTGAAGAAGCCTTTTGTGGAATGACATAATTCAACAATAAAACTCCTATATCTTTTTTTACAGTATTCTCATTAAACAAACTATACTTATTATCTTCCAATAGTCGTCTTTTCACATAAGACAAAACTTGAGCTCGATCAAACTCTTTACGTTCTTTCTGTAAACCTCTAAAAAGCCAATCATACAATGTAGCCTCACCACTTGTCACAATCGTAAAATGCAACAACCATAACGTAGCCAAATCCTCCATATATTTATCTCGGCCCGCAACTTCATCAAAAAGATAATCAGCCAACTCGCTTAAATCCTTCCCATCATACAGGCCAAAAGATTTCAACCAAAAACGAATCGATGAAACCATATTCTTCCCTACGCCTAAGTCAATTACTGCATCAGGAGCATTAAAATTTCTTTCACGCTTCACAAAGTCATATCCTTTCTTTAGCCACATGGATTTACAAGGGAATGATTCATGACCTGAAAATGTATACTTTATATTCATATAAATCTTATTAACTGAGATAAATACCTAAAAGACCTCTTATATACAGTCCTTTTTAAACGTACAAAAATACGATGATTTATTGAAATCACAAAGGAGAAATGAACACTTAAAAACAGGGATTCAGAGTCTTTTTAATATATTCATCTCATAATCAAGTTCCAGAAAAGTCAGACCATTCATAAGTTTATTTCACCCTTTCTCCCCTCTCACATACACCGGCTGATACTTCGTCCCCGCATTCTTCAACACCCCTTCCTTCACCAGTTCCCGAATCACCCGCGTAGACTTCGACGAATTAAACCCAGTAAGCCGTTCAAAATCGCGGCGTTGCAGGAAAGAATGCGTCTTGAAATACTCTGCTAATTTCTTTTTCACCTCTTCCTCATCCAGCTTAGTAGAATGATGCGCCTCGTCTACCTTGCGCTCCAGATACACACTCTGAAAGCGGTCAATCAAATCCTTGTCGGGCGTAAACTTGATGCTTCTCACCTGTACATCGTCATCCTTAATATACTTCGGATTAATGTCTGGCGCACACTTCAGGCTCAGACTGAAATAGCCGATTCCTTCCAGATGCACCGCATATCCGTTGCTCAGGTTCTCATAGAGTTCATCGTTCAGGGCCGTGATGACAGCTGCCACATCGGCTGGAGAGACGGTACATTTCCTGCGTATCGCTTCACGGATTTCACGGGTGGTCACCACGTCTTTGGTAATCACTTTTGCATGCAACTTCGGCGCGGAGACTCCCTCCTTTACCGGATTCTCAAACAGGTCAAATTTTATAGCCATAATCGTTTTAGTTATATTGTTATTATACTTCTTTCGAAACGCTTATACAAAAATACCTCGATACGTTGCTGTCAAGGTCTCGACACGAACGTGACGAGACATCAGCACGAACGTGTCAAGACCTCGTCACGTACGTGTCGAGGTAAATTTAACTCAATTTTTAAAAAAAAGCAAGGATTTGCCTTCTAAATTTCAAGAAGCTCGTCCCCTATTTTTATACCACTTTCAGGTATTGCGGCATCACAGGTTTCTCCAGTTTCCAGGTGATGTTCATGGGGAAATCACCATGCGAAGAAACATAGTCCACAAGGCCAAAACAATGGAAAGGACAGGTGTTTCCAAAGCCGTCTTTCTTTTCCTCACGCACAAAAAGCACAATCTTGTTATGCCGCTGAGGTTGCTCGGTGTAAATCCGTCCTCCACGATTATGATGGGAGTCGGTATTCTTGGACTGCCAATGGAAGTAATCCTTATTGATGACATAATCGTCGTATTGCGTAGAAGGTGAAAAATCTTTGTCGGATTTGTTCAGGGTGACAAAGAGCAAGGTGGCATCGTATTCTGGCAAATTGAACACACCAGACACCGAAGACATTTTTTTCTCCAAAGTCTGCCGACCAACCATGACAAATATTTCCTCACGGGTATAGCATCCATAGAGTTCAATGCAAGGTAATACCTCAGGGCCAAGCGGTGTGGTGGTAATTTCCAAATGTGACAACAAGTAAGACACGATTTCAGCAGCTTCTTGCTTGAAATACCGATAACGGTCATCGTGCAGTAAAGCCAATGCCTGATACATGCCCATTTCTTTCATCTCAGTTTTGTCGATTCGCTCTTGATAGAGATTATAGTACAGCATGATGGCATACGGCAGATGGTCTTTATCCAGGTAGCGTTTACTGCCCGACAGGAAATCGGCCACGAAATGCAAGTAAGAGGCGGTGTTATGATGTATCAGATTGCCCATGCCTTTCTCCAGACGTCGGGTAATCGCATCATCGGTATAAGAGATACGCCCTGCGGCCCGTTTGAGGGACGTCCAGCAATTGTTTCCCACATATACCACACGGATGTCTTGTCCGTTATTCTCCAGAAATTGGGTAAGCGTAGGCAGCTCGGTGTAGGAATTGATTAGGAATTGATTTCTTTCACCAGACGATTTTTGTTGTAGATGGCTTGCTGAATGTTCTCTAAGATGTATTGTCGGGCCTGCTTTTCCATGATGATGCTGCAACCGGTAGGCAAAAGGGTGAAACCGTTCGCTATCTGCTGGGCAATGTTCTTTTCGGGACGCAGAGTAAGGGCACGGAATTTTGAGGCGAAATCATACTTCTTATGGGCTTGTGCCACAAAGTCGAGGGTGGTGAGTTCGGTCTTTCCTGGAGAAAGACGGAGACCACGGCCCAACTGTTGCAGGAAGATGGTCAAACTGTCTGTAGGACGGAGGAAAAGCACTGTATCTACTTCGGGTATATCAACTCCTTCATTGAAGATGTCGACCACACACAAGTAGTGCACCAGTCCGTTACGAAGGTCTTCTGCCAGTTGCTTACGTTGCGGTTGCGGCGTATCGAAAGTCAGGCTTTTTGCATTGAATCCGTATTTCTGGAGCTGAAGAGCCATAAAGTCGGCATGTTTCTTATTGACGCAGAAGCACAGAGCGCGACAGGTGTATTCATCGGCCAGGTAACGGTGTAAGGCATCTACGATGTGTTGTGCCCGTTCGGGTACGCACAGTTTGTCGGCAAGTCGGTCGATAACGTAACGTTGTCCGTTCCAAAGGGAATCATCGGTCAGGTCGGTGTCATCGGTCACGCACAGGTATTGGAAGGGAGTCAGCAATCCGGCCTGAAGGGCTTGGGGAAGGCGTATCTCGGCACTGATGCGCCCGCCAAAATCCGGGCGAAGGTCTTTTCCGTCCATACGTTCCGGTGTGGCGGTGAGTCCAATCAACAATTGAGGATGAAAATGCGAAAAGAGTTTCCGATAGCTGTCGGCCTGGCTATGATGAGCTTCGTCAATGACGATGTAGTCGTAATAATCGGCCGGGAGCTGCGAAAACAGGGCTTCAAACCGTGAGTTGAACATGGAGATGGAGACAAACAGATGGGCATAGTCGGCCTCAGTTTGAGGAGCTTCATTACCGACCCACAACGTGCCGAAATTGGCGTCTTGCAACACGCTGCGGTAGGTGTGCAAGGACTGGCGAAGGATTTCTTCACGGTGGGCGGTGAACAGGATGCGACTGGTTCGCCCTACTCCTGTCTGCTGTTGGCAGAAGGACTGATAATCGAAAGCGGAAATCACGGTCTTTCCCGTACCAGTGGCCGCCACAACCAAGTTACGGAAGTTACCACACTCCTCACGCTCTACTTTCAGTTTATCTAAAATCTGCTTCTGGTGTGGGAGCAAGGAATAACGTTGGTACACGAAAGTATCCGGTTTTCCTTTGAAGGTGTTGCGATGCAATTCCTGTTGGAACTTTTCAATACCTCCCAGCCGGAAATCTTCAAAGTTCGGGCTGTTCCAGTACAAGTCGAAGGTGGCCAGCGCGGTCTTGATGATGTGCGGATTTTCTACACTCGTCACGCGCATGTTCCATTCCAATCCGTCGGTCTGTGCCGACTTAGACAGGTTGGATGAACCGATATAGGCAGTGTGCATGCCGGAATTACGCACAAAGATGTAAGCCTTGGCATGGAGGCGTTCGATGTCGGTTTGATAAGAAATATGAATTTCCGTATGAGGTAGTTCGGCAAGTTGCTGCACGGCCTTGGTCTCGGTCGCTCCGCAATAGGTTGTGGTGATGATACGCAAACGGGTACCTTCGCGTTGGCAGAACTTTTTCAAGTCATCCAGCAGCAAGCGCACACCGGAGAGCTTCAGAAAAGAAACAATAAAATAAATCTCGTCGGCACTGGCAATTTCCCGTCGAATTTCCTCGCCCAATGAAAGGACACTGTTTCCACCCGTAAACAGGTTGCTCACCCGGAAACCGGATTGTGGGCGGACGGTTTCTGAATGACTGTGCTTTTGCAGGAGGTTCTTTTGCTGGGTCATCACCTCCATCAAGAGGTTGGAAGTGTCGGCTATCTGCACTTCTTCCACAAGCCCGTACTCGGCCAATATCCGGTTAACCAGTGTCATCCGGTCGTGCATATCTTCCGTGTCTTCCAGTTTCTGCCGGATGGCTTTTGCCAGATAATCCGCTAATATCTTAGGGGATTCGGCCGCGTCTATCTGTTCACGCAGGCAAACCAATTGCTGGGATTCAGCCTCCTGTATATCTCGTTCAACTTCCTGATTGATAATATTCTCGTAGATTCCTTTCTTTAACATCGCTTGCTGATTTCAGAATTTCATGCTGAAAGTACAAAATAAAATGAAACTAACTGACATATTTTTAGAAAGAATCCCGAAAAACTTTATCTTTGTGAATATAAATCATTGGATATTATGAACTCATTCATACCCATCTTTTCAGCCTTCTTCATCCTGCTCGGATTCCTCGTCTGGAGATTCCCCAAACTCATTGCAGGATACAACACCATGACGCCCGAGCAACAGAAAAAAGTCGACGTCAAAGGGCTCAAAGCCTTCATGTGCCGTGTGTTCTGCGCAATCGGCGTGCTAGTCTTCGTGAGCTACCTGCTCCTGCGGCTGTTCATGGACGAAGCATCGGCCATCAACATCAGTTCCATAGTAGTGCCCATAATAGGGGTTATCTATCTGCTGGCCGGTGGGCAACGGTACGACCACAACTAACGGGATGCCTGGGCGATAATCTCCTTCACCACCTCTACATCGGCTGGGAGCCACGCCACGCTGTCCAGCTCTTCCAGTCTCAGCCAGGCGGCACTCTCATGCTCTTTCAGCACCAGACTGCCGGAAACGACCGAACAGCGGTAGCAATGCATCGTGAGGTGGAACGACGGATACTCGCAGTTTACCGTGGTGAGGAAAGCATCCACCCGGATGTCGGTGTCCAGTTCCTCGCGGATTTCACGCACCAGGGCCTCTTCCCTGCTCTCGCCCGGCTCTACCTTTCCGCCGGGAAATTCCCAATAGTCTTTGAACTCGCCATAGCCGCGCTGGGTGGCGAAGTACTTTCCGTCGCGCACCATCACTGCTGCCACTACCTCGATGTGTTTCTTTACTTCACAGCACTCTCCTTCCCGACGGATGCACCAGAATGGGACGGACTTGGCGTCGGTAAACTCTTTCATCCGCCAGGCTGATTCGAAACCGCTGGCCACGAAATGCATGGGCACGAACAGGCCGATACGGAACACGTCGAGGAACTGACGGGCTCCGCGGGTGTAGCCGTTGCCGATGCGCCCGTCTACAGGGAACATCACCACGTCAAAACGGTCGGTGAGCTTGCGGATGTCTTTCAGCTCGCCCAGGAAACGCTTTTCTTCCTTGGCAGGGTCAATGTCGATGCCGAAGTCGGGACTGTAGACCAGTCCCCCGTGATAATCGTCGGTCAGGAAGCGGGCGTACCAGTTGTTCAGGTCGCCGGCATGGAAGATACGCTTGCCGTCGGTCTCTATCACCCACGACACACCGCTATCGTTGCTTCCAGTGGCCGTCACACGGAGGAGTTCGTCTTCCCACGTGGCACCTTTCCCCAACCAGGCGTCGGCTTCTTCCTTCTGCGCCCGACGGTGTTTCAGGATGTCTTTCGAAAGGATGTAGCGCACGTTCGCTTTCCGGGTCCGCCAGGAGAAGATGTCGCGGTTGAAATGGTCTTCATGGAAATGGCTGGAGAAGACGTACAGGGGCTTGGGCGACTGCAACAGACGGGGCATCACGCCGGCAGGGTCCATCCAGTAGTCGAACACGAGGATGCAGCGGTCGGTCTCGAGGGCAAAGCCGCTGTGGAAGATATAGGTGAGTTGCATAGGCTGCTTGAATAGTTTGTGCAAAGATAGCGTTTTTGCCGGAAAGGAGCAGCCAGCCCCGGGGATTAAGGGGCTGTGCCCTCCACTTTATAACGGATGGAGCGCTCGCTGCGTTGCAGGCAGTCGGTGAACACGCGCATCCCTTTTGTAATTTTTTATCAATGGTGAATCCATGTACCCTGCAAGGAATATTG